>ERZ802830.3294-NODE-3294-length-13874-cov-8.3273_pt1 | contig 13874 bp, 11 predicted proteins | sample MGYA00345654_ERZ802830 | MGnify/ENA primary metagenome ERZ802830 (study PRJEB30503, sample SAMEA104212375) | marine metagenome | biome: Westerlies Biome; feature: [SRF] surface water layer (ENVO:00010504) within the epipelagic zone...; material: water... | reverse complement strand
ATAAAAATATTAAATTTTTTGCCTCAAATCCACGACTTGCAATTATGACCAAATCGTTAGAGAAAATGGATAAAAGTAGAAAGAAATTAATATTTAATAAGGCTGAAGAATTTATCAAAAACAATACGGTCTAATCTTAATAATCTAAATCACTTAGTAAAAAAGGTATTGCAGCATCTGTCATTCCTTCAACGTTATGATCTAATCCTTCAACAGACTTATATCGCCATCTAAAAGGGAGCTTTGAATTATCTGAATAATTAATTAGATTATTGAAATAGTTCTGTCCACGTTCATATCTATGCATACCTTGTTTCTTTGCTTCTTTATTAGAATTCAGTGATGAGTGGTTAGGATCATTGTCATTTTTTCCTAAAATAAACAAAACTTCTCTTGATAGAAACCATTTTTTTCGTGAATTATTTAATTCTATATTTTTTGTTCCAAAAGGAAATGGTTCATCATTTAAAAATGTATACCAACCAGCACTTCCAATTGCAGCCTTCTCGATACGCATATCTTCACCAAACATCATATATCTATGAACAAATTGGGAGCCACCTGAAAATCCATATATAAGATAAGTATCTGAGCTTAGATTATATTTACTCTTAAAAAATGTATAAAAAGATGAAATAGAATTTGTTAGAGTTTTATTTGAATTTTTAAGCATCTTGCCAGATGAGGTAGCTAATTCTAAAGTGCTAAAAAATGGAAAACTTTCTTCTGAGAAAGAAGGTGCAATCAAGATCACATTTTTATTCTTAGCGCTATCAATCCAAGATTCAATATATCTATTAACATCTCGAGATGCTCCATGAATGATAAACAATACTTTAGTATCTTTATTTATTTCTTTTGGTAGCTTATATAACAATTCAACATCGGGCTTATCCCATGACGCATAAATAGTTTTACTGATTTCACTAGAATTAACACCAAAAGAAAGGAGTATAAAAAAAATCAAAAAAATGTTTCTTCTATTAAACATATATTTATTCTATCAATGAAAAATGAATATTGGGTTAAAATGATTGAATATTAATACTTCATAGATAATTGAAAAAATATCTTAACATTGTTAAAAAAATTCATTCTTCACCGTATAAATTAGTTTTTGTTTCGAGTGGTGGTGGAACTAATGCGATTTCTTCTTTATTAGAAGTCCCAGGTGCTTCTAATACAGTGCTCGAATCCTATATCCCCTATTCTAAAGAGTCTATGAATGAATTTCTTAATAGCAAACCTGATCACTATTGCTCACTAGATACATGTTTGAGTATGGCTGCTAATGCTTTTAAAAAATCTAGATCGATAAGTTCAAAAACTAAGTCAAAATATTTATTAGGTATTGCTATCACTGCTAATTTGGCTACAACCTATGAAAAAAAAGGAGATCATAAATTTTTTATTGTTGTTCAAACTGATAGCTATACAAAATATCTTGAATGCTTCATAAACAAAGGCAAGAGAACAAGAGAAGAAGAAGAAGAGTTAATTACAGGATGTGTGATTAATCTTTTAGCTGAATCCTGTAGTTTAAAATATGATCTTCCTCAAATTCAAGAGGAAATAAAAATAAATCAAATTGATGCAGAAAAGCCGTGGAAGAAATTATTTAACAATAAAGTTGGTTTTATTTCGAATAATAAAAATAAGCCTGAGCTCATTTTTCCTGGCTCATTTAATCCACTTCACGAAGGACATCTAAAGATGAAGGAATTAGCAGAGAAAAAAACAGGTATGCATACTACTTTTGAGATATGCGCTAAAAATGCTGATAAACCACCACTAACTTTTTACGAAATTAAAAGAACAATTGATCAATTCCAAAATGATGAAAGCTGGATGCTTACTTCTGCAGGAAGATTTAGTGAGAAAGTAGAAATGTTTCCAAATTCAGTTTTTATAATAGGAGCTGATACTTTACTTAGAGTATTTGATGAAAAATTTTACAAAAGCCATAAAGATATGATGGAGCATATTCAAAGATTTAATGATCACAACATTAACTTCCTAGTTTTTGGTAGAAAGGTTAATAAAAAATTTATTTCATTAGATAAAATTAAAGTGCCTGAAATAATAAAGTCTAGATGTACAGGATTTGAAGAAGCTAGTTTCAGAGATGATATATCTTCTACAGAACTTAGACTAACTAAAGATTAATTATGAGGTGGGAGTTTTGCTTCCACAAACCATTCATGCACTCTTTTTACAGGATTGAATTTTTTCATCCTCATTTTCTTATTTTCAAGAGTGAAAGTTCGAGTTTTTATAGCAGTATAATGATAGGTATGACTATCTCTAGTCTCGCCTTCAGGAATTAAATATACTTTTGTTTGTTTTTTATCTGCCATTATGGTGATGAATTATACACAAACTATATTAATTTTTATTAATTTTTTAATTTTTTATAAAAACTTAAGTTTCCATATAAGGGAGAGCACTCTTTAGTGATTACCCCAATTGAAATTAAATTTAGCATATCTATATGCGAATCGAACTTGTTAAGCATAAAATTTTTATAGAAGTCATTTTTATCTATCATTGGATATAAACTTCTCATAAGACTTCCCGCTAATAGTATTCCTCCTCCTGAATTAAAGGTTAAAGCTAAATCTGATAAAGATTGGGCCAATGATTTAATAAAACCATCCATAACATCTATAGCTATTGGATCCTTCTGAACGTATTTATCTAAAATCTCTTCTGAAGTAAGCAATGTATTAGCTTTTAATTTATAGATATTTGATATAGCTGAACCTGAGATTATATTTTCAAGGGTTACAATGGTATTACTCTCAATGTTGAAATTATTTAATAAACTTTTTGTTGAATTAGTTGTGTTGCCAACTTCTGTAGCAAGGACAAATTGGTTGTTAATTGCCACAGATGCACCTAATCCTGTTCCAGGGCCTAAATAGAGTACGGTATTGTTATATGATTCTCCCTCTTTGATATTAATAATGCTGTCACACACATAATCAAAACTGTGTGCGATTGCTTCCCAGTCATTGAGAAGATAGCATTTTTTTAAATTAAACTTCTTTGTAATTTCATTGGTATTAAATATATAGTCACGATTGGTCATAGCAATAGATTCATTTATTTTTGGTCCAGCAACAGATGCTATTAATTCATCAATACTATTTTCTTTGATCAAATTCTCAAGCTTATCTTCAAATTCAGTCATATCAGAAAAAACTGTTTTACAGATATCTGTAATTTCATTTGAATCTGATGAAGAGATTGCATGACGCATATTTGTACCACCAATATCAACTAATAATAAATTACTCATAATTTTTGTTTACTTAGTTTTCGTAAGAAAGCCCATAACCATATTTAAATAAAGGATTATATTCTGTATCACTTATATTTACGGGGTTAGTTGATGTTTTGCTTGGCCACGAGAAAGAAAGTTTACCTTTAAAATTATGGTTGATAGAGTTATCCTTATTTGAAAAAATTACGTCATTAATCCCCTCAACTGCAGTTCCTGGATGCCAAATACTTACAAATGCGCTAGAGAGATTTAATTCTTTATCTACTATTAAAGGTCTCCCGGTGATAAATAAAGAAATAATTGGTATATCTTTTTTTGATAAAGAAGACATTGCCTTAATGATCGAAGAATTTTTAGAACTAAAGTCTAAACTTTTAGTATCTCCCTCTCCTTCGGCATAAGGTGTTTCACCGTAGACCATTATTACAAAATCAGGTTTATTTTTATAAGAACCATCTGAAGAAAATTCAACTTGACCTCCTGAATTAATTATATGTTTTGATAAAGACTCATAGATACTTAAAGTATTTGGAAAATCTTTATTTGAGATTTCAGTTCCTTCCCATGTCTTACCTTGCCATGTAATTGTCCAACCACCCATTTGGTTTTCTATGAACTTAGATTGATCGCCAACAATTAGAAATTTATTACCTGGATTAAGGGGTAAGGTAGAACTTTGATTTTTTAACAAAACCAATGACTCTCTTACGGCTTGTCGAGCAATATTTATGTGATCTTTATCTCCAAGATAATTTTTATTAAATTGATGAGGAGCCCTATTATCAAAAAGACCTAAATATTTTTTAACTTTTAGTATTCTTGTTACAGCATCATCTAGTCTCTCTTCAGATATTATTCCAGAATTTACTTGAGCCAAGGTATTCCAATACAACCCCTCCCATTCTTGAGGAACCATGAAAATGTCAACGCCAGAATTAAAAGCTTCAGGACAATTTGCATCTTCACATCCAGGAAGTTGCCCATGCCCATTCCAATCACCGACAATAAATCCATCAAATTCCATTTGAGATTTTAATATATCCACTAACAAATATTTATTACCATGACTTTTTAATCCATTCCAAGAATTAAAACTAGCCATAATAGAAAGTGCGCAAGAGTCAATTGCATCATAATAAGGCATTCCATGAACATTTTTTAATGTCTGCTCATCAATAATAGTATCACCTTGATCTATTCCTTCGTCAGTTCCTCCATCACCGAGAAAATGCTTTGCTGTAGCTAAAATATGATGATTAATTAAAAAGTTATTGCCTTCGCCTTGTAAACCAAGAATAAAATTCTTACCCAGTTCTGTAACTAATTTTGGATCCTCAGAATAACCTTCGTATGTTCTTCCCCATAAATCATTCTGTGGTACTGCAATTGTTGGAGCAAAGGTCCATATTATGCCTGTAGAAGAAACTTCTTTAGCAACAGCATCTCCAATTTTTCTAATTAATTCTGGGTTTCTTGTTGCTCCCAAGGCTATGTTATGTGGAAAAATTGTAGCTCCAATTACATTATTGTGACCATGAACAGCATCTGTTCCCCATAAAATAGGTATTTTCATTCCATTCACTTCAGTTGAAGCATCAAAGTAATTCTTGCTTAAAGCTTTCCAATCATCAACCGTGCTGTTTTTATTTTGATTTGGAAATCCACCACCACCATTAAGTATTGTTCCAAAATGATATTTTTTAGCATCTTCTGGAGTAACGCTATTAATTTCAGGCATGATGATTTGCCCAACTTTTTGCTCCAATGTCATACCGCTGACTATTTGAGATATAAATTTTAAATGATCTGGCAAATTACATTTATTGGGATCAGACCAATCTACTGAAGACGAAATGTGGATATTAAATATAATAAATATTATTAGAAACTTTTTCACGAATAATTACCCCAGAGTTACATAGATTATGGTTAATACGGATATGATAATTAAGGTATTTACATTGAAAGCTTTTGAAGTAGAGAAATTGATACCATTTAAATCAATAGCCTTTTCTTGATCTTTATACCCTTGAAGATATGAAGTAAAGAAGCAGCCTAAACCGGACGCAAAGAAAACTGCTCCCATTCTATGAATATATGGAAATTCAGGAAACATCGCTTGAATAAATATCGACATTACAACTGATAGAATTGCAGCAATTAATACTGAAAGAGTGGTTGCCTTTTTCCAAAATAAAGCAACAAGAAAAATAACCAATATTCCAGGAGTAAATAACCCTGTAAAATTTTGAATATATTGAAAAATTTGATCAGAGTTACCAAGAATTGGCTTAGCCATAATTAGTGCAATTGCCATTGATATAATAACTGCTGATCTTCCTATAAAAATTAGATTTGATTGCGATATTTCATTTTTTGAAAATGATCTACAAACATCCATTGTGAATATCGTGCTTATGCTATTTGTCATTGAAGCTAATGATGAAACAATTGCAGCTATTAAAGCAGCAAAAGTTAAACCAAGTAATCCACTAGGCAATAACTCAATCATCATTGTGGGATATGCTTGATCTGTTTTTTCTAAAATAGGAAAGAGCACTGCCGCACAAATACCGGGAAGAACAATTACTAACGGCATTAGAAGTTTTAAATAAGCAGCGAACATGACTCCCTTTTGTGCCTCTTTTAAAGATTTTGCACCAAGGGCTCGTTGAGTTATGTACTGATTGAACCCCCAATAAGCAAAATGCCCAATCCAGACTCCTGCGCCAATTAAAATCCATATTCCAGGAAGGTTATTGTATGAAGGGTTATCAGCTGAAAGAATCATATCAAATTTCTCAGGCATCTGATTATATACCTCAACAAGTCCAGTGAAGATAAATCCATCACCTATTTTTGATAATGCAATATATGAAACTGCTAAGCCACCAAATATCAAAAGAACTACTTGAACTATGTCTGTCATAGCAACCGCTTTGAGCCCTCCAGATAATGAATATGCTAGAGATAAAACTGCAAGAAGGATCATTCCATTAGTTAAAGACAATCCAGTCAAAGTATTAATTGCAATTGAGCCAAGCCATAAAACAGCTGTTAAATTAACAAAAATATAAACTGTTAACCAAAAAAAAGATAAAACTAAACTCACTCTCTTATCAAATCTTTGTTCCAGAAATTGAGGCATGGTATATATTTTCTTTTCTAAGAATAAGGGTAAAAAATACTTGGCCATAACTATTAATGCTATAGCAGCGGTTAATTCCCAAACAGCGATAGCCATACCAACAACAAATCCTTGCCCAGACATGCCAATAATCTGTTCTGCAGAAATATTTGCTGCAATTAATGATGCTCCTATTGCCCACCATGGAAGAGACCTGCCTGCTAAAAAGTAGTCTTCAGCACTCCGTTCAGAGCCTGATTTTTTTCTTGAAACATATGTAGCAAGACTGATTATCCCCACACAATAAAGGCCAACAATAACCCAGTCTAATGTATTAAACATATCCCCTACTTCTTATTGATTTGATTTAATATTGTAACAATTATTCAAAAGAGTATTCTAAAAAGTTAATCTTACTAAAAATTAATTATCTGCATAGCCTCTGAGTGATCTTCAGAGAAAATACCTGAAACCATTATAAATTTAAGATTCTTTTTATTGTCGTAATATTGTTTAAGAACACTCTCTACTTTTTTTAATGTTTTATCGTGATCATTTAATCTTGGTATATAAAAAGATAATGTTGAGCCAATGAGTGATAATTGTTTTAGAGTAACTTTATTGTTTGTGAAAGAAAAAACTGGAATTCCTTTGGGCTTAGCATTCGAAATATAATAAGCTGTTGACCCTGTTCTAGTAACGGCAATTATTCCATCAGCATCAATTGATTCAGCTAAGTTTTTTGCTGCAACTGCGATATATTCCCAATCAGAATTTGTTATAAGGTTTTTTTCATATTCAAGTGTTTTAAATTTCTCAGTTCTATAAGAAATAGATTTCAGAAACTCAACACAATCTGTAGGATATTGGCCAATACTTGTTTCTCCAGATAACATTACAGCATCTGCACCCTCATAAATCGCATTTGCAATATCTGTAACCTCTGCTCTTGTTGGAGTAGGATTATTTATCATTGATTCAAGCAAATGTGTTGCAACTATCGATCGTTTTCCCCATTTAGCACAAGCAAACATAATATTTCTCTGTATATTTGGTAAGTCTGTTAAGCTGGTTTCAATTCCTAAATCTCCTCTAGCTACCATAACTCCCCATGCTGATTGACATATCTCATCAATATTATCTAAACCTTCTTGATTTTCTATTTTTGCTATTATTTTTGCTGAAGATTTTTTCTTCTTAAGAATATCACCAAGGATTTCAAGATCATTGGCGTTTCGAACAAATGAAGCTGCTATAAAATCAACATCATGTTTAATTCCAAAATTAATATCCTGTATGTCTTTATGGGTAATAGATGGTAAATTTATTCGAACACCTGGTAAGTTCACATGTCTTTTTGAGCCTAATTTTCCTCCATGAAGAACCTTGCATAATAGAGTATCTGAATCTTTAGAAAGAACTTTAAAATTAATTAATCCATTATCTACCGATACTCTCGATCCAACGTCAACACTATGGACTAAATCTTTATAATTAACCTTAATAGAAGAAGTCTCTACATCAACTTGATCTCGAACTGTAAGAGTAACTTGATCACCAACCTTAAGCTCTATTGGAAGAGATGTGTCACCAGTTCTTATTTCTGGGCCCTGTGTATCAAGTAAAATACCTATTGGTTGCGATAAACCATTCATTTCAGTATTTATTCTATTAATTTTTGAAATTATAGAAGCTGCTGATCTATGAGTTGCATGAGACATATTAATTCGTACTACATTCATACCGGCTTTATGCAATTTACGTAGCATAGCAATTGAACTAGTGGCAGGACCAATAGTGCATATAATTTTCGACCTAGTAAAACTCATAGATTGAGATAATAATGATAAATACGATTTATGCAAGACGAAAAAAAACAGAGACTAGCTCTGTTTCTTTAAGTTCGAGTTCCTCAGGGGTCTAAAGTGAGATTTTCTTCAGCTCCTCGAATTCTTTCTCTTGAATTCTTGGTGGATTTACAAGCTCTTTTTTATCGCGCACTCTTGTAAATGCTTTCACCCTTCGGTCTCTTCTTCTGGCTTCTCTCTAGGTCTCCCGTCTGCAGTTGGTCACTAGTCGGTTGCCATCAGTAAAGTTAATATTACTCTTCTTTTTTATATTGTCAACACTTTGTTGTAAAAAAATTTAATTATTTTTACACATTAAAAATAACTGGTAATTTTCAATAAATATTTGTTTAATATGTATAAATTATGCATACTTTTTTTTCCAAAAAACCGCCACTTAAATCCTTTAAAACAAAATCTATATCATTAAATAGATTGTCTTCAATAGCCTCGCATCTTCCAAAATTATTATTAACAAATAAAGTTCAGACAACCATTAATGATTTAAGTATTAATGCATTTTCAATTAATAAGCTAATTAAGAATGAAAATGTTAAAGAGATTAATCTTGCTATGTCACATCTTAGTTTTATAGCTCATGCTTATATTTGGGGTGGAAATAAACCTCAGCATATTTTACCTGAGGTTATTGCTAAGCCATGGGTAAGGTTATCTCAATATCTTGGAAGGCCTCCGATCCTAAGTTATGCAAGTTACTGTTTAGATAACTGGTATAAAATCGATAACGATAAACCTGTGTCTTTAGATAATGTGGCATTGATAAATAATTTTCTTGGAGGTGTTGATGAAGATTGGTTTGTAACAATTCATGTTTGTATAGAAGACGCAGCAAGTAAAGCAATTAATGCTGCATATAATTTATCAAAATTAAATCAAACAAATAAAGTTAATGATTTTTCTTTAGAGTTGAAGGCAATAATAAAATCGCTTAAAAAGGTTAATCATATTTTTTCAAAGATGCCTGATAAATGTGACCCATATATCTACTACCATAGAGTTAGGCCATATATTTTTGGCACTAAAGACAATCCAGATCTAAAAAATGGTTTAATTTATGAGAATCAATTCAATAATATCCCTCAATTTTATAGAGGAGAAACAGGTGCACAAAGTAGCATAATTCCATTTCTTGATGGTGCACTTGGAATTACTCACACAAATGATAATTTACGACCATACTTAAATGAAATGAGAGACTATATGCCTCCACTTCATAGAAAAATGATTGAAAATGTTGAAAGGGAATCAATAGCAAAAACTTATGTTAATAAATCAAAAAAGTTAGAAAAAGAATATAACGCTTGTCTTGAAGAGATAAGAAAATTTAGAGCAAAACACCTGGAATATGCCGCCGAGTATATTCACAAACAATCTCAAACCCAAAATGCTTTTGGTACTGGCGGATCAACTATAAGAGGAACTGGAGGTACACCATTTATGAAGTACTTAAAAAAACATCGAGATGAAACCGGCAAACAAAAAGTTTAAATACCCTTTACTACTGAAACAAGCCTAACAGCAGACTTTTTAACTATCTTTAAAGCTTCTTGATAATCAGAAGAGTTATAGCAACTCATGGCATCTTCATATGAATTGAATTCAACAATAACAGTTCTATCATATCCTTGTTCTTCATATTGAATCTGCTCACCACCCCTGACTAGAAATTTACCATTAAAGTTAGCAATAATTTTTGATGCAGATTCTATATATTTAGAATACATCTCTATGTCGTAAACATCACCTCGAACTACCCAATAACCTTTTGTCATATTATTTTCTTCTAAGTCTCATTTGATGAAGAATAGGTTCTGTATAACCACTTGGCTGATGCTTACCTTTTATAGCAAGATCACATGCTGCTTTGAAAGCGATTCCATCAAAAGCAGGAGCCATTCTTTTATAATCAACTATATTTTTATTTTGGTTATCAACTATTGCTGCCATTTTTTTCATAGTTTCTATTACTTCTGTTTCTGAACACAAATTATGATGAAGCCAGTTTGCAATATGTTGACTTGATATTCTGCATGTTGCTCTATCTTCCATTAAGCCAACATTATTAATATCTGGGACTTTTGAACATCCTATGCCTTGATCTACCCATCGAACAACATAACCAAGAATTCCTTGAGCATTATTTTCAAGCTCTTTCTTTATCTCTTCTTTGCTTGGATATTGATCTTTTTTTATAAGAGGTATTTTTAATAGGTCATCTAAATTAGCTTTATCTCTTTTAAGAATTTTTTCTTGTTCATCTTGCACAAAAATTTGATGATAATGAATCACATGAAGTGTTGCGGCTGTTGGGGATGGAACCCATGCACAATTTGCTCCAGCTTTTGGGTGCATTGTTTTTGTTTTATACATTTCCAACATCTCATCTGGCATTGGCCACATTCCTTTGCCTATTTGTGCATTTTTCATGAAACCAGTCTCTAAACCTATGTCAACATTCCAGTTTTCATATGCATTAATCCACTTTTGGGTTTTCATAGAAGCTTTTGTAACCATTGGTCCAGCTTCCATACTTGTATGAATTTCATCACCAGTTCTGTCAAGGAAACCTGTATTTATAAAGATAACTCTTTCTTTAGCAACTTCAATACACTCTTTTAAGTTTAAAGTTGTTCTTCTTTCTTCATCCATAATTCCAATTTTTATTGTGTTTTTGGGTAAATTAAAAACTTTTTCAACTTCTCTAAATAAATCACATGAAAATTGAACTTCTTCAGGGCCATGCATTTTAGGTTTAACTATATAAATGCTTTTAGTTTTTGAATTTTTATACAGACCATTTCCAATAATGTCATGTATTGCAATACATACAGTAAAAAAGGCATCCATAATACCCTCTGGAACCTCATTACCATCTTTGTCTTTGATTGCAGGATTTGTCATCAAATGCCCAACATTCCTGACAAGAAGAAGGCTTCTTCCAGGAAGTAGAATCATTTTTCCATTTTTTAAAAGATACTTTCGGTCAGGATTTAACTCCCTAGTCATAAATTTACCATTTTTATCAAAAGATCTTTTTAAGTTACCTTTCATCAATCCTAGCCAATTTCTATATACAACAATTTTGTCGTCAGCATCTACAGCAGCAACTGAATCCTCACAATCTTGAATTGTTGTAATTGCTGATTCCATTAATATATCTTTTATACCTGCTAAATCATCTTGTCCAATTGGATGAGATTTATCTACTTGAATTTCAAAATGTAAATTATTATTTTTAAATAAAAGGCCAAACTTGCCCTCACCCTTATCCATATATCCAATATATTGGTCATTATTTTTAAGGCTTGTTTGTGATTGATCTTTAAGTATTAATTTAAGCTCACTATCAACAGTAAATTCAAACTTGATTACATCACTGTAATTTCCTTTTTCTAATGGAATTGAATCATCTAAAAATTTCTTAGCGAAAGAGATGACTTTGTCGCCTCTAATTTGGTTATAGCCACCAATTTTCTCAGCTCCATCAGATTCACTAATTATGTCTGTTCCATAAAGGGCATCATAAAGACTACCCCATCTTGCATTAGTAGCATTTAAAGCAAATCTAGCATTCATAACGGGTACAACAAGCTGAGGACCAGCAATCTTTCTTATTTCTGGGTCAACATTTTTTGTTTCAATAAGAAAATCTTTACTTCTTGGAGCTAGGTAACCAATTTTTATTAAAAAATCTTTATACTCCTTTTTGTCAAAACCAGAGTTTTTTCTTTCAATGTGCCAGCTATCAATTAATTTTTGTATTTCAACTCTTTTTGATAATAGATCTTTATTGCGATTAGAAAATTTCTCTAAAATATTTTCTAGTGACATCCAAAAATAATTGGGTGTAAAATTTAAACCAGGTAATAGCTCATCCTCGACAAAATCTTTAAGGGATTGGGCAATATTTAAAGAGCTTTCTCTATCATTAAAATCTTTTTTAGTAAATAGGCTAGATAGTTTTGATAACAAATTTTTCACTATAGAATTATAACAAGAACAAATGATTAACCAATTATTGATTATTAATGTTGGCTATTTCTTTTTTAGGATCGTAGTCCCAAACTTTTTTAGTAAGAATATGAATAATATTGGTATATTTCATCAATAAATTTCTTATATAAATTAATAATGGATTTTTAAGATGATTGAATGTAGCTTGATTTAATGAATCATCACGAATTTTTTTAACCCTGCTATATCTAATATCGTGATAGATAGATTGTGATTTTTTTATATCATTTCTATATTTAATCAACAATTTTCCAAAAATATAGCTATCTTCAATTGCTAAACACCCTCCTTGACCCATAAATGGAACTATAGGATGAGCTGCATCGCCGAGAAAAGTAATATTATCCATGTACATGTTGCCCATATCTGTTCGCGTATAAACGCCCCATTTAAATATTTCTTTATTATGTTTTATAGATGGGTATTTATCTAAAATATATCCAGGAATATCAGATCTTAGTTCATGGTAATTACCCAACGTTCTCCATGACTCTTCAGTAGATTTCAATCTTTTAAAAGCACCTACAAAGCTAGTTTTATTATCATCAACTGGATAAGTTACAACATGAAAATTTGGTCCTAAATAAAATCTAACGTCATTCTGTTTTTCATTAATAATAGATCTCCAAACAGAATATCCGCTATATACAGGGTCTAATTTATCTTTTGATAACAAATTTCTACAAATTGATTTAATGCCATCACATGCAGCAATATGATCAACATGAAAATTTTCACTATTAGAAAAGGATAATAGTTTTTTTTGGTTATCAATATTAATTAATTGATGATCGAACTTTATTTCTCCATTTAACTCAAGATATTTTTCTAATAGAATACTATGAAGAACTTTTCGTGAAGTTGTTACATGATCTATTGCAAAGGAAGTTATCTCCTTATTATTTGAAATAAAATATGCATTTTTTGGATTTCCTGAAATCAGCTTAAGCTTATCTAAAATTTCAATCTCTTTTAAAACTTTTTGCCCATTTCTAGATATTGATATTCCTGCTCCATATTCACTAATCGAAGGAAATTTCTCAAAAATAATACATGGAATATTTTGTTTTTTTAAAACAATTCCAAGAGTGAGTCCAGAAATTCCAGCACCAATTATTGCTATGTAATCTTTATAAATATCCACTAAATTATTATGCATTTTTATTAGCAAAAAAAAAGGAGACTAACAGCCTCCTTTTTTAAAATTAAATAAATTAATTTCTTACTGGAACAATCCCATAAGTTCTTTCGTTTTCACAGGAACCGCCTAGATCATTTAAGGCTTTAAGCTCAGGCATGCTTTCAGCAGTAGCCTCACTCCAGAAGTTAGTCCAGTTTTTACCATAATCAGCTATGGTATCTGTAGAGACCAACTGAACAAAATCATAATCCCAAGTTGAAGGTACTCCAGATTGAGGGAGGATCATCTTTCTTCCAGCTACATCTCCAAGTTTTTTTGCAGCTTCTGCATATGCTTTATAAGCATTATAAAAATCATCAGCAGATACGCCCTCTCCAAGTTTACAATCAGAATAAACAGCATAAGAAGCTTGACCACTTGGTGTTTGTGAAACTACTC
>ERZ802830.3292-NODE-3292-length-13885-cov-15.883_pt1 | contig 13885 bp, 12 predicted proteins | sample MGYA00345654_ERZ802830 | MGnify/ENA primary metagenome ERZ802830 (study PRJEB30503, sample SAMEA104212375) | marine metagenome | biome: Westerlies Biome; feature: [SRF] surface water layer (ENVO:00010504) within the epipelagic zone...; material: water... | reverse complement strand
AACTATCTATAGTGTCATTCATTCTATTAAAACAACGAAGAAATGTAGATTTACCGCAACCAGAGGGACCAATAAAAGAAATGACTTCTTTATTACCTATATCAATAGTAACATTATCAATGGCTTTGTTGTTACCATAAAATACATTAACATTCCTTGCTTTAAGCCTGGCATCTTTTGAAAAAACTTCACCAACTGTCAAATCTAATTTTCTAAAATCATTTTCTTCATTAATCATTAAATAATTCCTTTTACCAACGTCTCTCTAATTTTTTTCTTAAATAGATTGCAAAGGCATTCATAGAAATTAAAAAACCTAACAAAATAATTATTGCAGCACTAGTTTTTTGAACAAACATTCTCTCTGCAAAGTCAGCCCACATAAAGATTTGAACTGGTAAGACAGTTCCTGGATCCATTACACTATTTGGTACATCAACAATAAATGCAACCATGCCAATCATAAGAAGTGGTGCGGTCTCTCCTAATGCTTGAGCCATACCTATTATTGTGCCAGTTAACATTCCTGGCATAGCTAATGGTATAACATGATGAAAAATTACCTGTAACTTAGATGCACCAATTCCATAAGCCGCATCCCTTACAGACGGAGGAACCGCTCTAATAGCTGCTCTAGAAGAAATGATTATAGTAGGTAATGTCATTAAAGCTAAGACCATACCTCCAACTAATGGTATTGACCTAGGCATCCCAAAAATACTAATAAATATTGCTAAGCCCATAATACCAAAAACAACTGAAGGAACAGCTGCTAAGTTATTAATATTAACTTCAATTAATTCAGTAATTTTATTCTTTTTAGCTACTTCTTCTAAATATACTGCAGTTGCAACACCTAGTGGAAAAGCAATTAACAAACAAACTGACAATGTCAAAATTGAACCAAAAAATGCACCTTTAATACCAGCCATTTCTGGATTACCTGAAGCACTGCCATTTAAAATATAATCACTAAACTCGTATGAAATACGTCCTTCTTTATCGAGTTTATCTACAAATTTTATGATTTGATCGCTAATTCTTCTCTCAGATTCAGGGGTTTCTCTTTTAATATAACCTCTTAAAAAACTGTCAATATCGTCGTCAAGTGCAAATTTAACACTTGAAACGGTTCCAAATAAGTTTGGGTTTGACTGTACTAAATTAGTTAATCTGACATCCTTACCAGACGAAACCATTTTTTTAGCTTGTTTCTTAGCTTTTCTTCCTTTTGGATCTATTATAGTAAATAAAGCTTCATTTACTATTTTACTTGCTTCTCCATTAAATAATGAATTGTCTGATAAATCTCCCTGCGGATCGATTCTTTCACGATCAAAGTTGATATCAAGTGTAACATAGTACTGAAAAAAACCAGGGTAACCTTTTATGAAAATTGAAGAAAATAGAAATATTAAAAAACAAACTGCCAACCCAATAGCAATTCTTCCATATAACTTTAACCTGTTATCTTTTGCTCTTCTTTTTGTAATAGAATTCTTTACAATTTCCGAAGCTCTAGTTGGATTAATTAATTTATTAGTCATATTGTTCTCTATATTTTTTTACTATATGCAAAGCATAAAAGTTCATGCCTAGTGTAATAATTATTAATGTGAGTGCCAATGCAAAAGCAGATAAAGTTTTAGCAGACTCAAACTCTTGATCACCAACAAGTATTGTAACAATTTGGGACGTTACTGTTGTAACTGCTTCTAAAGGATTTGCAGTAAGATTAGCAGCCAAACCTGCTGCCATAACAACAATCATAGTTTCACCAACTGCCCTAGATACAGCTAAAATTATGCTAGCTACTACTCCTGGTAGGGCTGCTGGTAATACAATTTTTAATACTGTTTCATTTTTCGTAGAACCAAGACCATAACCTGCATCTCTCAAAGATTGAGGTACAGCATTAATTACATCATCAGATAATGAGGATATAAAGGGAATAATCATAATTCCCATTACTAAACCAGCTGCTAAAGCGGATTCAGACGCAACGTCAAGACCAAAGAATGAGCCTGATGACCTTAAAAAAGGTGCAACTGTTAATGCTGCAAAAAATCCATAAACAACAGTAGGAATGCCAGCCAATATCTCAAGTAAAGGCTTAAAAATAGCTCTTTCTTTTGATGTTGCGTATTCTGAAAGATAAATAGCACTAGATAACCCAATAGGTATAGACACAGATAAAGCTATAAAAGATATTAAAAAAGTACCGGCAAAAAGCGGTACAGATCCATATTGAGATAAACCCTCTTGACCAGATCCAGCTCTCTCAGCCCCTTCAAATTGAGGGTTCCAAACAGTTCCAAAAAGAAATTCATCAAAAGGTATTAGAGCAAAAAAACGAATAGATTCAAATATAACTGAAAATATAATAGCAATAGTTGTCAAGATAGCTATGACAGAACTTATAGCTAGTAATGTCATTATAATTTTTTCAACAGCATTTCTAGAACGAAACTCACTATTAATTTTTTTATAACTTAAAAAACCTGATGTTAAAATTGTTATTGCACAAACAATCGTAGTTAATATGTTTGATTTGATCACCCAAGATTTCCATATTTCTGCTGCATTTGTAACCCATTGGGGTGGGGTGCCAAAAACCAAACCTTCAACAGAATTATTTATTTGTGCCAATACAATTGTAAAATTATAATCTTTAGAATTAATTACTTCATTTGGTATATATTCTTTTACAAGTTCAGCAAAAACAAGATCATCACAAATTGTAAAAATAAAAAAAACGCCTAAAGTTGGCAAAAGTGCTGAAAGTGAACAAAAAATACCATAATAATGTGTCAAAGAATGTAGATTTTTTTGATTTAAATTAACCAGGTTCTTAGCTCGATTATAACCTAGTAAAAAGAAAATTAAGGAGATTATTAAGATGCATGTCAGTAAGTAAAAGCTGAACAATATAATCCCCTTTGGTTAAAAGGCTAGCAGTAATGCTAGCCTTTTAGTTATTTAAATTACTTTTTTAAGTCTGCAGCAGTCAAAACTGGTAAGTTTGTCATAGCAGCTTTAAATTTAGCTCTTTCTGATTTAGGCATTGGTATCATACCTGCGTCTGATAATACACCATCATTACCCCAATGCTTTGTCCATTCAGCCATATACTCTTTCATACCTGGTACAACACCAATATGTTGATGCTTTACGTAATAATATAGAGCTCTTGAAACAGAATAATTGTTTCCAGCAATATTTTCGAATGTAGGAGCTGTTTTACTAATTACTGCACCTTGAAGTGTATCTGAGTTCTGATCTAAATATGAGAAACCAAAAATTCCGTAGGCGCCAGTATCTTCATTTAGCTTTTGAACAATTAAGTTATCTTGTTCACCTGCTTCAATAAATACACCATCAGTTCTCATGGCTCGACATTTTTTACCTTTTTTATCACCTCTTGCAGCAGAAGCTTTTTTGGCAATCTTGTCTTTACCACAATAACCTTTTTGATTAACCATTTCAGCATAACTTGCTCTCGTACCTGAAGTTGTTGGAGGTCCATAAACACGAATATCGATATTTGGTAAACTTGCATCAATATCTGACCACTTCTTAAATGGGTTATCAATCCACTCATCACAATTAAATGTTCTATTCGAACCTTCGTAACAAGCTGGGATCTTTGCAGTTAGAGCCATACCTAAATGAGCTTTAGAGATGTTTAATGGAGCACCTTTCTTTGAGTTAGCAACAACAATTCCATCGTAACCAACTTTAATTTCGGTTAATTTAACATCATTTTTTTCACAATATGCTAATTCTTTCGCTTTCATTCTTGAAGATGCATTTCCTATATCAATAAATTTTGTACCAACACCGTCACATACACCCTTTTTACCAACGGAAGACCCACCTGATTCTACCACTGGAGTTTTAAAGTTTGGATTTTTACCAAGTTGTTCTGCAATAATTCTAGCAAATGGTAAAACTGTTGAAGAACCAGCTAAACTGAGAGTATCTCTAGCATGGGAATAACTTGAAATTAATATGCCTGATATAATTCCAGTAATAAGTAGTGTTTTTTTCATCTATAACTCCGTATAAAGGTTATGTTTCATAATTTGAAACAATCCTTTTATTGATTAAAAACATTACTTATATATTTCAGAAATATTACAGTTATATTACAAATCTTGATTAAAATGCAGTTATGCTAAATAAATAATAAATAGATCCAGCTAGAGTGGCAGATGCTGGAACCGTAACAATCCAAGCAGCAGCTATGGAAAATAAGAAATTTCTTCTAACTAATTTTCTTTTCGATTTAGATTTATTTGATTTAGAAGGATTTTCGAGGAACTCTCTTAAAAAACCAATACCAAAAATCGCTCCAATGGCTATATGGGTTGAGCTAACAGGCAATCCTAATGTTGTTGCTATTAAAACAGTAATTGCTGATGATAATGCTACACAATATGCCCTAGGAGCATTTAACCTAGTTATTTTTTGCCCAACAGTATTTATTAATTTAGGCCCAAATAATAACAAACCAAGCGCAATACCAATTGCACCAATTGTCATAACCCAAAGTGGAATTGAGACTTTAGAAGCTACACTACCTCCTTCTGATAATGTACTCACAATAGCTGCAATTGGACCAACAGCATTTGCTACGTCATTTGCACCATGCGCAAAAAAAAGAAGAGCTACACCAAATAATAAAGGTAAATGAAAAAGTTTATAAATATCTTCTTTTTTATTTTCTAAAGAACTTACTTTATTAGTAATAAATGGTTTTAATAAAAAATATGCAATACTCATAAATACTGGTGTGTAAATAAAAACCTCATAAGTACTAAATTTATATATTTTTTTAAGTCCCTTCAAAGCCATATAAGCTGTAAAAGCACCTGCCATCAAAGATATTAAAATTGTTCTACTAAAACAGCTACTAGAACCAAGAAAATTGCTGCAACACCAAGTAGATTAAGAACTTCTTTTGTTCAACCAATTTTCCTTGTGAATACGCCAACCTTCTCAGGTCATTAACGTAGCGATAATCCGTATTCTCTTTTTTTACCATAATATATGCATTATAAATTGTAATAAATAATTAATAAATATTACAGTTTTATTACATTATAAAAAATATAATTTATCTTCTTAAATAATTAAATTTTTCTAATACTTTTATTAGGAATAATGGTAGATGAGACCTTTTCCATTCACCTGCTACAAACTTATTAGCTTCGCTATAAGTGGGATAAACATGAATTGTACCTAAAATTTTATTTAGGCCTATAGAATGCTTCATTGCTAGAATATACTCAGCAATTAAATCTCCTGCGTGTGAACTAACAATAGTTACACCTAGAATTTTATCTTTGCCTGGTTTTGTTAAAACTTTAATAAAACCTATTCCTTCAGAATCTGTAATGGCACGATCTAAGTGATCAATGCCAAAAATTGTTGTCTCATATGGAATATTTAACTCATTTGCTTCTTTTTCATTCAAGCCAACTCTTGCTATTTCGGGATCAAGAAATGTAGTCCAGGGAATAATTGAGTAATCAACTTTAAACTTTTTAAAGGGTGAAAATAATGCATTGACCGTGGCATACCAAGCTTGATGGGCAGCAGTGTGAGTGAATTGATAAGGACCAGTAACATCTCCACAAACAAAAATATTTGAAATATTAGTCTGTAAAAATTGATTAGCTTGAATAGTTCCGTTATTACGAATTTTTACTCCTAGTTCTGATAAACCAAATCCATTAATGTTAGGACTACGACCCAAAGCCAACAAAATTTGATCAAATTCTATGACTTTTTCTTTACCTTTATGATCACAAACCAGTTTATTAGACTTAAAATTTATTGCCTTATGATTTACAAGAACCTTTATACCTTCTTTTTTAAATTGTTCTTTCACAAGTTGTACAACATCATTATCTTCACGAGACATGATTTGTGATGACATCTCAACAATAGTAACATCAGACCCTAAACGACTAAAAGCCTGTGCCATTTCAGATCCAATGGGACCACCACCTAATATAACTAGTTTTTTTGGTAATTTTTTTAAACTCCATAGATTGTCACTGGTAAGATAATTGATTTTATCTAAACCTTCTATTTTGGGAACCAGAGGATGTGCACCAGTTGCAATAATAATAGAGCGAGCAGTTAGGATTTTTCCTTTTACTTCAACTTTATGAGGAGAAACTAATTTGCCAATTCCATCAATACAATCAACTCCAAGTTTAGTATAGCGATCTCTTGAATCATTAGGCTCGATGCTTTTAATGATAGATTGGACACGTTTCATGATGTCTTGAAACTCAAATTTCACTTCAGTTTTTTTAAAGCCAAATTCTTTAGCACGCCTAGCATATGACATCATTTTAGCAGACCGAATAAAGGCTTTACTTGGCACACAACCTGTATTGAGACAATCACCGCCCATTTTATATTTCTCAATGAGTAGAACTTTAGCCTTAACAGCAGACGCAATATAACTAGATACCAACCCAGCAGAACCAGCGCCTATAACAATAATGTTATAATCATATTTACTCATCACCTTTATCCTTACGAATATATTTTAAAACTTTCTTAGTTACTAATGGAAATAAACCCAACATAGTAAATGCTAATAATAATGAAGGAGAAGTAATATCAGATATTTCATTTATTTGTGCTAATTGTGTTCCAGCATACACAAAGACTGCTGTACCTGGTAACATGCCAATCTGGCTTACCCAATAAAAAGTCCATGTTTTAATAGGAAGTAATGACATAACGATATTAATAATAAAAAAAGGAAATATTGGAACTAAACGTAAAGCAAATAAGTAAAAAGCTCCCTCGTTTTCAAAACCATTATTAATACTTAATAGCTGTTTCTTAAAATATAGTTGAACATATTCACGAGCTAAAAATCTAGCTATTAAGAAGGCTACAGTTGCTCCAAGAGTGCTAACAAATGATATTATTACCAAAGCAATCGAAAAACCAAATAATGCACCCCCTAGTAAAGTTAATACAACTGCTGCAGGCAAGGAAAGTGCAGTTACCAAGAAATAACTTAACGCAAAAATTATTAAAACCGTAATAGGTTTTTTTTGATAAAAATCCTCTATAATCAATTGTTTATCTTTAATAAATGAAAGATTGGTATATTGATAAAAATCAAGAGCGAAGAATAGTGAAATAAATGTAATTAAAATTATTAAAACAATTATTTTAATTAATTTTTGATCCAAAAATTTAACTTTCATCCAGTTCCTATTTAATATCAACTAATGGAAAAGTTAAAGAGAATGTGGTTTCTTGATCAGGAATACTATTTATAGATAATTGAGCTCTGTGCCTTATTAGAATGTGTTTTACAATTGCTAAACCTAGACCGGTTCCTCCAATTTGCCTGGACCTTGCTTTATCCACCCTAAAAAATCTTTCAGTTAATCTGTCTATATATTTTTGAGGAATTCCTTCACCTTTATTTATAACTTTTACAATCACTTCATGGTCTTGGGCCTGTTCAATATTTACAACAACATCAGTATCATCAAATCCGTATTTAATAGCATTTTCAAGCAAGTTTACAAAAACTTGGTTAATTTCATCTGTATTTCCTGAAATAAAACATTGCACATCAGAGTTAATTCTTAAGTCTTTTAAAATAATTTTTTTTGAATTGTTTAAATCTCTTTGATTGATAGAAGTTATTATATGCTGGATTGGATCAATTAAAGAAATTGTTGTATTTGGAGTTATATGCTCCTCCGTTTCGACTTTAGAAAGAGATAAAATATCATCTATCAATCGATTCATTCTTTTTGCTTCTTCATCCATTATTTTTAGAAATTTATTTCTATCTACGTCATCATGTACTTTTCCAGATAAAAACATTTCTATAAATCCGACTAAACTAGTAAGAGGTGACTTTAATTCGTGACTGACATTAGCCACAAAGTCACGTCTAACCTTTTCTAAATTCCTCTGAAGTGTCATATCAAGAAGAAGGATTGCATATAAATTATTATCAATTTTTTTAACTTTTATGATAAGTGATCTTTTTATTAGATCATTTGTTTGAAAATGAAATTCATCATTTAAATCACCTTTAAGATCACTTTCTTCTAAATTTTTAAACTCATTTATTTCAATAAAGTCATAAATATTTTTATTTAATATTTTTTTACTTAAAAAATTTTGAGCAATAGCATTAGAAGATAAGACAATACTATTTTTATCACACAAAATAAGGCCGTCATCCAAAAGCTGGCTTAAATTAGAGATGTTTGACGGAATTGTATTTTTATTCATTAACAACTAACCCTTAATGCTTAATAAATTTGTAATAATAGTAATTTAAGTAAAGTTTATATTAATTTATCATATAAATAAATATCTCTTGAAAAGAGATGACTATTCAATAGGTTTGTAAAATGGTTAATATAGCAATAAACGGGATTGGAAGAATTGGAAAACTTGCATTAAAAATTCTTATTTCTAATAATTTTAATGTAAAATCTATAAATGAATTAAATGGAAATCCCTCAAATTTATTACATAGTTTAGAGTTTGACAGTATTCATGGCAAGTGGATAGCTGATTTTAAGGAAAACGACAATTCTATAAATATTAATGAAAGAGCCATTAGGACAACGTTCTATAATAACATTGAGGATATGGATTTAAATGATATCGATATAGTAATCGATTGTACTGGAGTAAATAACAATAAAGCCGCATTAAAAAAATATTTTGAAAAAGGCATAAAAAAAGTAATAGTCTCAGCCCCAATTAATGAAGAAAATGTAACAAATATAGCCTACGGTATTAATCACCAAACATATATACCTTCAAAACATAACATTATCACAGCTGCGAGCTGCACAACGAATTGCATTGCACCAATAATTAAAGTATTACATGAAAACATTGGTATAAAACATGGTTCAATTACCACAATTCATAATTTAACAAATAGCCAGACATTAGTAGATATACCTCATAATAACCTAAGAAGAGGTCGTTCGGCTCTTAATAATTTGATACCGACAACTACAGGTTCTGCAAAAGCTATATCACTTATATATCCAGAACTTAAAGGCAAACTGAATGGTCATGCTGTTAGGGTGCCTTTACTTAATTCATCTTTAACAGATTGTGTTTTTGAAATGTCATCTCCTACCGATAAAGAACAAATCAATAAGATGTTAAAAAAAGCAAGTGAAAATGAATTAAAAGGTATCTTAGGTTTTGAAACAAGGCCACTAGTGTCAACTGACTATATAAATGATCCTAGAAGTTCTGTAATAGACGCTCTATCGACAATGGTAGTGAATGAAACACAAGTTAAACTATATGCGTGGTATGACAATGAATGGGGATATGCAAATAGATTAGTTGATGTTGTCAATATGGTAAGCAAATCTATATAAAAATGATAAAACCTATTAAAAAAAGTGACCTATCATTTTTTCTAATAACGTTTTCTTATTGGTTCTTTATGCTTACAGACGGCGCTTTAAGGATGTTAGTCCTGCTCCATTTTCATACCCTCGGATTTACACCATTACAGTTAGCATATTTATTTTTATTATATGAATTTTTTGGAATGGTAACCAATTTGACAGCCGGTTGGATTGCTAAAAAAATTGGTTTAAACATAACCTTATATAGTGGCCTATTTCTACAAATACTATCTTTGCTACTTTTAACACAAATTGATAAGAATTGGAGCATAACTCTTTCAGTCATTTTTGTTATGGCAACTCAAGGATTATCGGGAATAGCCAAAGATCTTACTAAAATGAGCTCTAAAAGCTCTGTTAAATTACTAGCACCTGACAATAATAGTAAATTATTCCAGTGGGTCTCTTTTATGACTGGTTCAAAAAATGCAGTCAAAGGATTTGGTTTTCTATTGGGGTCCCTATTGTTAACGTTTATAGGTTTCAAATCATCTTTATTTTTTATGGCAGCTTTTTTATCAATAACCTTAATACTAGTTTTAATTCTTTTAAAAGATAAACTTTCAACAACAAAAAAAGATACAAAATTTTCAGAAGTATTTTCAAAAAATAAAAATATAAATTATTTAAGTTTAGGAAGAGTGTTTTTGTTTGGAGCAAGAGACACATGGCTTGTTGTTGGTTTACCCATATTTTTATATTCAATTTTATCAGACGGGAGTATAGAAAGTAACCATAAAGCTTTTTTTGTTATTGGAACTTTTATGGCGGGATGGACTGTTTTTTATGGATTTGTTCAAAGTATTACGCCTAAAATTATTTCAAATAAAAACTCAACAAGAAAACAAATTGAGTTTTGGGCAAGTGCCCTTACAGTAATACCTCTATTTTTAATACCCTTAAATTTTTATACTCAAGATTTTTTGCTTCATATTACAATTTTTGTACTTTTCGTTTTTGGATTTGTATTTGCAATAAATTCTTCAATACATTCTTTTTTAATACTCAAATTTACTGATAAAAACAGAGTTACCTTGGATGTAGGGTTTTATTACATGTCTAATGCTTTTGGAAGGTTGATGGGAACTTTATTATCCGGTTTGTCTTATCAATATGGGGGTTTTTCAGCATGTGTTTTGGTTGCAGCTATACTTCTTTTTATAAACAGAATATCGATTAAAAAACTAGATTTAAACAATTTATAAAAATTAATTTAAACTTGGAACTTTTGTAGATTGTTTAGATATACTAGAAGAATAGATAGCTTCTAAAATAGCAATGTTTTGAAATTTCTCTATGTCTTTAAACGAATATTCACCTTCTTTATTGATTGCATCTACAAAATTATCAATATTAGCTGACACAGTATCAACCCAGTTAAAGTGTTCCTCTCTAATAGAACCATCATTCATAACTATTTTCATAAAAGATGGTCCAGGTGTATCGGGATGAGAACTATCAATTAATTCTACCCACCCATTTTCACCCCATATAGTTACTCTCTGATAATGAGGTGTTTTTAAAATAGCTGTAATTTGAGTTGATAATCCTGATTCATGACTTAAACTCGCTGACACAACATCACCAGTTTTATATTCCAGTACCCTTTGCGCTGTTGAAGCAAACACACTATCAACAGGTCCAAATAACCAAATCATCAAGTCAGTTAAATGAACTCCCATTCCAGTCATTCCAGCTGCAGGAGCAAACTTAGGGTCTGCACGCCAATTATCAGGTGATAAATTGGCTAACTTATTATGACTAAAATGACCTTCAGCGTACATAATAGTACCTAACTGTTTATTGTCGATTATGTCCTTTAATTTTTTCCAACCACTTTCAAAACGTCTTTCATGACCTACACCTAAAATTAAATTATTTTGGTTACAAATGTTTATCATTTTTTTAACTTCTGCAGATTTTAGAGAGAGAGGTTTTTCACAAAATACATGGATACCTGAGTTTGCAGCTTTAATAGTTTGATCCATATGAAACAAATTAGGTGTGCATAATATTACAGCGTCAATATCTTCGTTTTCGATCGCTTGATTAAAATCATTTAATAACTTTAAATTTTTAGATTGGGATAATAATACAGCTTCTTCATCAGGCACTGGGTCAATGAGATTAACTATATCAACCTTTGTTGAGTTAGATAATCGACTTACCATTACTTTTCCCCACCAGCCTAAACCAGCAATTGCAATTTTAGTTTTCAAGATTTAGTCTTATCAAATAGTAGGAATTAATTGATCATTTTGGGGTACAAGCCATCCTTTTTGAACAGCTGGTCTATCAATCATTTCTTTATACCATCTTGCCACATTAGGAAACTCATTTAAATCTATTTCTTGCCAATCAAATCTAGCTGTCCAAGGCCATATAGAAATATCAACAATACTGTAATCTTTACCAGCTATATACTGAGATTGACTTAGACGTTTATCCATTACCCCGTACAATCTTCTAGCTTCTTTTGAGTATCTCTCCTCTGCATAAGCTGATTTACCTTTATTATATTTAACAAAATGGTGAACCTGACCAAACATTGGACCAACTCCACCCATTTGCCACATCAACCATTCCATAGTTCTAAAGTACTCATCAGAATTTGATTTATTAATTAATTTTCCACTTTTTTCAGCTAAATACATTAAAATTGCACCAGATTCAAAAAGTGAATAATTATTATTATCTTTATCTATAATTGCTGGAATTCTATTGTTTGGAGAAATTTTAAGAAAATGTGGTTGAAACTGTTCGTCTTTAGCAATATTAATTGGAAAGACTGTATAGTCCATTCCAATCTCTTCTAGCATAATGGACACCTTTCTGCCATTAGGTGTATGCCAAGTATATAAATCTATCATCTTTTAATCCTTTTTCTATAACGTGATTACGATAGCACCCTTAGTTTTTCTTCCTTCTAATAAATTGTGAGCTTCTACAATTTTCTCTAAAGGCATTTTATCATGTATAGCTACTTTTAATCTACCGTCAGCTATTCTGCTATATAACTGGTAGGATGCGTCATCATATTCTGCCCTATTCGCTATATAAGAAAACAAAGTAGGTCTTGTTACAAAAAGTGAACCTTTAGCAGACAACAAACCTAAATTAAAATCAACAATTGGACCAGAGGCTTGACCAAACAATGCCCACAAGCCTCTTGGTTTCAAACAATCCATAGAGCCTGGAAAAACAGATTTTGCTACACTGTCATAAACAACATCGCATTTTTGATTATTAGTGATAGCCATAACTTCACTAACAAAGTCTTTGTCGTTATAGTCAATTACATGATGATAACCTGCTTTTTTTGCTGCCTCAGCTTTTTCAGGCCCACCAACTGTACCTATCATAGTCGCGCCAATTTCGCTTCCCCATTGACCCATTAATTGACCAACACCTCCAGCTGCTGCGTGAACAAGTGCAGTCATTCCACTTTCAAGTTTAAAAGTTAAATGAAGAAGGTAATGAGTAGTTAAACCTTTAAGTGTACTCGCTACTACGTCATGATCATTAACATCAACCTTTAATTGAACAGCGTGAGCAGCATTAATAAGAGCATATTCAGCATATGCACCGACAGGCGTAACATATGAAACTTTATCGCCTTCCTTGAGAAAAGCAACGTCAGAACCAATAGCATGAACATGGCCAACGCCCTCAGAACCAGGTATTTTAATTTTTTCTTGATTAGGCCAAGGATACAAACCACTTCGAAAATATGTATCTAAATAATTTAAACCAATAGCATTGTTCTTTACTACAATTTGGCCAGGGCCAGGTGAAGGGATCTCAGCTTCAATCAATCTCATGTTTTCAGCGACACCAAAATCAGTAAGTTCAACTACTCTTTGTTTCATATAAAAATCCTCATGAAGTTAAAAAATTAATTTTATTATGATACATGTGTTTTTGTATAGTGTGTAATAATTTATTTATATTATTTATATAATAATAACTGATAGTAATTTTAAAAATTAAGTTCAATTAAAAAAATAACTTAAATCACTTGTAAATAAATATTTTGATATTAATTAGAAGTATATAACTAGGAGAACTCAATGAGCTTAAAATTATCAGAATTACCTTATGCAATAGACGCGTTGAATGAACATGGAATGAGTAGAGAGACCATGGAATATCATCATGATATTCATCATAAGGCATACGTTGATAATGGTAACAACCTTCTCAAAGATACTGCGTGGGAAAACAAAAGTTTAGAAGAAATAATAGTTGGTACTTATGATGCTAATAGCATCACACAAAACGGAATTTTTAACAATGTGTCTCAACATTGGAATCATGAGCAATTTTGGCAGATGATGAGCCCTACAAAAGTTAAAATGCCATCTGAATTAGAAAATGCACTAACAAACTCTTTTGGATCAATTGAAAAATTTAAAGAAGAATTTTGTAATGCTGGC
>ERZ802830.3290-NODE-3290-length-13886-cov-8.48211_pt1 | contig 13886 bp, 12 predicted proteins | sample MGYA00345654_ERZ802830 | MGnify/ENA primary metagenome ERZ802830 (study PRJEB30503, sample SAMEA104212375) | marine metagenome | biome: Westerlies Biome; feature: [SRF] surface water layer (ENVO:00010504) within the epipelagic zone...; material: water... | reverse complement strand
GATTCCAACAATGCCGTATTCTAATGCCTCAGCAACTTTCCACACCTTAGATAGATCTTTTGCATAAAAGTATGCTGCTAATCCAAATTCAGTATCATTCGCAGCTTCAATAACATTTTCAACAGAATCAAATTTAAATAAAGGTGCGATTGGACCAAAGGTTTCTTCTTTTGCTACTTTCATTGAAGAAGTTACATCTGTCAAAACTGTTGGATTATAAAAAGTACCTCCAAGATTTGATCTTGTTCCTCCAGATAAGATAGAAGCACCCTTTGATACTGCGTCCTCAATATGCTCTTCTACTTTTTCCAATGCCTGTTGATCAATTAATGGTCCAGTAGTAACACCGTCATCAAAACCATTCCCAACTTTCATAGCTCTGGTTGCTTCAGCTAATTTTTTTGAAAATTCTTCATATATATTTTCTTGAACGTAAATTCTATTAGCACAAACACATGTTTGGCCGGCATTTCTATATTTACTTATCATCGCACCAGCAACTGCTTCATCAATATCTGCATCATCAAAAACGATAAATGGTGCATTCCCTCCTAATTCAAGACTCACCTTTTTAATTTGATCTGAGCATTGACGCATTAAAATTCTTCCAACTTCTGTTGATCCTGTAAAAGTGATCTTTCTAACTAATTCATTGCTACATAGCTCTTTACCCATTCCTGAAGAATCAGTTCCCATTACAATATTGAAAACCCCAGCAGGTATTCCAGCCTCTTGTGCTAAATAAGCAAGAGCTAATGCTGAAAGAGGGGTTAAAGTTGGTGGTCTTAGAACTACTGAGCAACCTACAGCTAACGCAGGAGCAACCTTTCTTGTAATCATTGCATTAGGAAAATTCCATGGAGTAATGGCTCCTACAACCCCAATAGGTTGCTTTATAACAACGATGCGTTTATCTTCTTGATGTCCCGGAATAGTGTCTCCATAAACCCGTTTTGCTTCTTCAGCAAACCATTCAACAAAGCTGGCTCCATATGTAATTTCACCAAGAGCTTCAGCAAGAGGTTTCCCCATTTCAGCTGTAAGTATTTTTGCTAGATCATCTTTATTTGCCATCATTAAATTAAACCAATTTCTGAGAATTGTTGATCTTTCTTTACCAGTTTTTGCTGCCCAACTTTTTTGAGCTTTATGTGCTGCATTAATAGCATCTTTGGTTTCAGAAATCCCCATATCAGGAAGTTTAACTATAAGTTCACCTGTTGATGGATCATTTACATCAAATGTTTTATTAGAGTTTCCAGAAGTGAAAATTCCATTTATATATCCTTTTGAAACTATCAATTCTTTATTAGCTAATTTTGAAAAAATATCTGATTGTGAACTCACTGCTGGACTCCTAAATTTTTAACATAGAATATAATTTATAAATTATAAAATCAAACCTTAGAAAGATTAGATATTATTCTTGCCCAACTTCTAGTCCCTTTTTGATAACTTGATAGGTTATACTTTTCGTTTGGAGAATGAATTTTATCATCGTCTAATCCAAATCCAACAAGAAGAGAATCAGTCCCAAGAATATTTTTAAAATGATCTCCAATTGGAATGGATCCACCACAGCCAACCATTTTTGGTTGTATCTTCCATTCATCAAATAGAGCGCTTTCTGCTGCTTTAATCTCTGGAGAATCTATAGGTAATGATGAAGCACTTGAACCAGCTTTTGCATTAAATTCAGCCTTACAATCACTAGGCAAATTACTCAATACATGATTTCTAAAACTTTCTAAAATTTTTGTGGGATCTTGATTACCCACTAAGCGAAAACTAACTTTTGCAGATGCTTCAGAAGGTAAAACAGTTTTGAAACCAGGCTCTGTATAACCACCCCAAATACCATTTACTTCACAAGTTGGTTGGGACCAAATTTTTTCTAAAGGAGAATACTTTTTTTCCCCAATAACATTTGATAATCCAACATCAGATAAAAATTCTGTTGAATTAAAATTTAAACTATCCCATTGATCTTTTTGTTGTTTTGGCAACTCGGGAACTTCATCATAGAAACCCTCCAAAGTTATTCTTCCATTTTCGTCATGTAAATAGGACAAAATTTTTGATAAAATATGAATTGGATTAGCTGCTAATCCACCATACATTCCTGAGTGAAGATCTCTGTTGGCGGCAATAATTTTTACCTCGTCTCCAACCATGCCTCTGAGCATAGTTGTTATACAAGGGGTCTTGTGATCCCACATTCCAGTATCACAAACGAGGCAATAATCCGAAGATAACTCTTTCGAATTATCTTTAAGAAACTTTGTCATTGAAGGGGAACCAATTTCCTCTTCCCCTTCTAATAAAATAGTAATTTTACAAGGTAGGGTTCCCGAGGTTTTGATATGAGCTCTGCAAGCTTCAATAAAAGTCATAACCTGACCTTTGTCATCACTAGCTCCACGAGCTCTTATTACTTTACCTTTATCAGTTTCTTCTATTGAGGGTTTAAAAGGACCCTGGTTCCAAAGTTCAATTGGATCGACAGGCTGCACATCATAATGTCCATAAAAAAGAAAATGTGGACCTTTTGTTTCAAAATGAGCAACTACCATAGGATGTCCGTTAGTTTCTCTTGTAGAAGCTTCAAAACCTATGTCAGTCAATTGTTTTACAAACCAATTTGCAGCTTTCAAACAATCCTTTTTATATTTCTTTTGAGTTGAGATGGATGGGATTGATAAAATTTCAAAAAGTCGATCTATGCTATGTTTTTGATTTATATCAAGAAAATTAAGAGCTAATTCAAGTTCATTGTCAACTTCTGACATTTATTTTAAGCCTTGGCTAACAGCTAATTCTGCTATCTGAACTGCGTTCAGAGCAGCGCCTTTTCTCAAGTTGTCTGATACGCACCAGAATACTAAGCCACTAGGCACAGAATTATCAACTCTTATTCTAGAAAGATAAACACCATCCTCACCTGCGGCTTCTTTAGGAGTAATGTATCCCTCATCAACTCTATGATCTATGATAATCACCCCTTCTGTATCACTTAAAACATCTCTTGCAAGCTCTTCATCCATAGGATTTTCACATTCAATGAAAACTGCTTCGCTATGCCCAACAAAAACTGGAACTCTTACACAGTGGGCAACTACATCAATGTTTTCATCTAGAATCTTTTTTGTTTCATCTCTCATCTTAACTTCTTCTTTAGTGAACCCATCTTCTAAAAATACATCAATATGAGGAATTACATTAAAAGAGATTTCTTTGGTAAAAACATTTTTCTCAAGAGGGTCATTTACATAGACTTTTTTTGTTTGATTAAACAACTCATCCATTGCCTCTTTACCAGCTCCTGAAACAGCTTGGTAGGTAGAAACCACTACTCTTTTAATATTAAACTCTCTATGCAAGGGAGATAATGCCATAACAAGTTGGGCTGTTGAACAATTAGGATTAGCAATTATACTCATGCCTCCATTATCAAATAAGCACCCTTTCAAATCATAATGATTAACTTCAGGAACAATAAGAGGAACATTTTCTTTCATTCTAAAAGCTGAAGAATTATCAATTACTAAAGCACCACATTTTCCTGCAATTGGAGCATATTTTTCAGAAACAGAACCACCTGCACTAAAAAAAGCAAAATCAACTTTAGAAAAATCAAACTTTTCAATTGGCTCTACATCAATAGTTACATCATCACCAAATGAAACTTGTCTACCCGGTGATTTAGATGAGGCTAATGCATAAACTTTATCAATGGGAAATTTTCTTTCATACAAAGTTTGGAGCATTTCTCTGCCAACGGCACCTGTAGCGCCTACAACTGCAATTTTATAGGTCATAATTTAAACCTTAACTATCTATTCTTTGGTTCATTGAATTTATAACTAAATCCATCATTTCTGTAGTTGAAACCTTTTTACTTCCTCCGCCTAGGTCAGGTGTTCTCGCACCTGATGAAAGTGCATCAGAAACTGCACTTTCTATTAAGTCAGCTTCTTCAGAATGATCAAAAGAATATCTTAACATCATTGTAAAGCTGAGAACTTGCGCAAGTGGGTTAGCCACACCTTTTCCTGTAATATCTGGTGCTGATCCATGTACAGGTTCGTACATAGCTTTTCTGATTCCATCCTTGTTAGGTGCCCCAAGAGATGCTGAAGGAAGCATCCCAAGAGAGCCAGTTAGCATAGCCGCACTATCTGAAAGCATATCACCAAATAAATTGTCGCAAACTATAACATCGAATTGTTTGGGGGCTCTTACTAATTGCATTGCACAATTATCAGCAAACATATGTTGAAGATCAATACCTTGACCTTCATTTTTATGCAGCTCAGTCATAACTTCTTTCCATAAAACTCCTGATAACATAACATTTGATTTTTCAACAGACGTAACCTTGCTATTGCGTTTCTTCGCTAGATCGAAAGCAACTCTTCCGATTCTTTGAATTTCAGGAGTTGTGTAGAGATTTGTATCATATCCTTTTTTATTGCCATCAGGTAGAACGTCTATTCCTCTTGGTTCAGCAAAATATACACCACCTGTTAATTCACGAAGTATCATTATATCTAGACCTCTTACAACATCTGGTTTTAGCGTTGATGAGTCAACTAGAGGAGGAAAAACTATTGCAGGTCTTAAATTTGCAAATAAATCTAATTCTTTTCTTAATGTAAGAAGTCCTCTTTCAGGCTTAAGTTCAAAAGATAAATCATCGTATTTTGGCCCACCAACAGCACCAAATAAAATAGCATCACATTCAAGAGAATCACTTAAAGCTTCATCAGTAAGTGGAGTTCCGTGGAGATCATATGATTTTCCACCCACATCTCTTTCAATAGTATCAAAATTTAAAGTTTTATTTTTGGCCAACCAATCAATCAGTCGTAATGTTTCTTTCATTACTTCTGGACCAATACCATCACCTGGCATTATCATTAATTTTCTATTTGAAGTCATGCTAAATCCTAATAACTAGTTATCTATAACCAAGGGAAACTTTCATTTCTTACATTTTCATATTCTAGTATTTTATCTTTTTTAGCTAATGTAAGTGAAATATCATCCAGGCCTTCTAACAAACACTCTTTTCTAAATGGATCTAAATCAAATTTAATTGAAACACCATTGGGCCTTTTAATAATTTGATTAGGTAGATCAATTTCTAAAACAGGATTTTCTTCATCTTTCGCATCAGCTAGTAAAGCCTGTCTCTGATCTTCTGTAACTTTTAAAGGCAAGATACCATTTTTAAAGCAATTATTATAAAAAATATCAGCAAAATTAGTTGAAATTACACATTTTATTCCAAAATCTAGTAATGCCCAAGGAGCATGTTCACGACTTGAGCCACAACCAAAATTATCACCTGCAATTATAATTTTTGCTTCATTCCAAGGCTTTTTATTTAAAACAAAATCTTTTATTTCTTTTCCATCTGTAGAATATCTCATTTCATCAAACAAATTCTTACCCAAGCCAGATCTTTTTATTGTTTTTAAAAACTGTTTAGGAATTATCATATCTGTATCGATATTTAGAATATCTAAAGGTGCAGCAATTCCATTTAATTTGTAAAATTTTTCCATTATTTATCCTTATCGCGAGCCATTGGGATTAAAATTAAACGTCTCTAACATCTGTTAAAAATCCTGAAATTGCAGCAGCAGCAGCCATTTCAGGGCTAACTAAGTGAGTTCTTCCTAATCTTCCTTGTCTGCCTTCAAAGTTTCTGTTCGATGTTGAAGCAGCTCTTTCACCAGGCGAAAGTCTATCTGCATTCATTGCTAAACACATTGAGCATCCTGGCTCTCTCCAATCAAAACCAGCATCTTTAAAAATACTATCTAAACCCTCTTTTTCTGCTTGCTCCTTAACTAAGCCTGAACCGGGTACAATCATTGCCCGAATTTCTTTGGAAACTTTTTTCCCAGCAACAATTTTTGATGCCGCTCTCAAATCTTCAATCCTTGAATTTGTACAAGAGCCAATAAAAACAGTATCAATTTTTATGTCGGTAATTTTCTGTCCGGGTTTAAGGTCCATATAAGCAATGGATCTCTCAATTTTTGATCTTAAAGCTTCATCTTTAAAGTTTTTAGGATCTGGTACTTTTCCATTAATTGGAGCAGTATCTTCAGGGCTAGTACCCCAAGTTACTGTTGGAACCAGTTCTTCTGCATCTAATGAAATCTTTTTATCATAAACAGCATCTTTATCAGAAGGTAGACTTTTCCACCATTCTAGTGCTTTGTCCCAATTATCTCCTGATGGTGACATAGGCCTTCCTTTAAGGTATTCGTATGTTTTTTCATCTGGAGCTATCATACCAGCTCTTGCTCCAGCTTCTATTGACATATTACAAATAGTCATTCGGCCTTCCATTGATAGGTTACGAATAGCTGAACCAGCATACTCAATCACATACCCAGTACCCCCAGCTGTTCCAATTCTACCAATAATTTCTAATATTATATCTTTTGCAGTTACACCTTTAGGAAGATCACCATTTACCTCAACAAGCATATTTTTTGCAGGTTTTTGAATTAGTGTTTGTGTGGCAAGAACATGCTCAACTTCTGATGTACCTATTCCAAATGCAAGTGCACCGAATGCACCATGAGTTGCAGTGTGCGAGTCTCCACAAACTATTGTCATACCTGGTTGAGTAAAACCTTGTTCTGGTCCAATAACATGAACAATACCTTGTCTAATGTCTTCCATCTTAAAGTAAGGAACAGAAAAATCGCTTGCATTTTTGCCTAAAGTTTCAACTTGGATTCTAGATTCATTGTCAGTAATCCCTTTATCTCTATCAGATGTAGGAATATTATGATCAGCAACAGCAAGGGTTCTTTCTGGTGACCTTACTGTTCTATTTGAATTTCTCAGCCCCTCAAAAGCTTGAGGGCTTGTAACTTCATGAACTAAGTGTCTATCAATATAAATTATACTAGCTGCATCTGGATCTGAATGAACAAGATGTGCTTCCCAAATCTTATCAAATAAAGTACGAGGTTTTGACATTAAAAACTCCATGTAAAGTCAAACGATAATTTATGAGAATATTTAAAAAAAAATGTATGTCTAATAATTTTTTTTTAGAATCTTATTAATCGCTCTTTTTCTCGCTTGCGTCTTCTGATTTTTGTTTCTTAGAAGGAGATGTTTTTATAGACTGTTTATTATTTTCACTCTCAATTGAACGCCCAGTTGAACGTTCAGCAATTCTTGCAGACTTTCCTTGTCTGTCTCTTAAATAATATAACTTAGCTCTTCTAACTTTCCCCCTTCTAACGACTTCAATTTCTGAAATCCGTGGAGAATACAAAGGAAAAACTCTTTCAACACCCTCTCCATATGAGATTTTTCTTACAGTGAAAGCGGACCTTACCCCTGCATTTTTCCTTGCTATGCAAACACCCTCAAAAGCCTGAATTCTTTCTCTAGTTCCTTCTATAACTTTTACTTTTACTATAAGTGTATCTCCAGCACTAAAGTCAGGTATTGATCTTTCTGCTAATACTTTTTCAATTTGTTGTTTTTCAATTTTATCAATAATATTCATAATTGTCTCCAGACAAGATTATAATCTATCTTTTATTAAGTGTCGAGTTTTCTTATTTTAGTTATTTTAACTCTTTCTTTATTTCTCCAATTTTTAATTTTTCCATGATCTCCAGAAATCAAAACTTCCGGAACATTTATACCCTTCCATTCTTTAGGCTTAGTATATTGGGGGTATTCAATTAGGGAAGTGTCCGAAAAACTTTCCTCTTTTAAAGTCTCATTACCGCCTAAGACATTTGGCAACAACCTTAAAACACTCTCCAATAATACAATTGCAGCACTTTCACCACCAGTAACTACATAATCACCTATGCTAATTTCATCAAAATTATAATAATCTATTACGCGCTGATCAATACCCTCATATCTTCCGCAGAGCAAGACTAAACCATCTTCAAGTGAAAGTTTTTTTACTTTTTGTTGACTTAATCTTTTCCCTCTGGGAGTTAAGCATACTCTTTGTCCTGGAAAATCTGAAATAGAATTTAAAGCCATCTCTATTACATCTGGTTTCATTACCATACCAGCACCGCCGCCATAGGGTGTATCGTCAACACTTTTATGTCTATCTTTTGCAAAGTCTCTGATGTTAATCAAATTTAATTCCCACAATTTATTTTGCAGTGCGTTTCCAAGTAAAGACACTCCAAGAGGGCCAGGAAAAATTTCTGGAAATAAGGTTAATATTGAAACTTTGAAAATTTTATTTTCCAACTTATCATCTAAAAGTTTAATCGTTAATATTTATCCATTTATCAATATTGGATAAACGGATGAATTTTTCATCTAAATTAATATTTTGAATATCATTTGATAGTAATGGAACCAAATATTCAGTTCTATCATTTGAAATTTCTAAAATATCACCAGCTCCAAAGTTTGAAATATTATTAATTCTTCCTAAAATGATATTTTCCTCTAAATTCATCACATTAAGTCCGATAATATCAACATGATAAACATCACCATTTGTTAACCTTGGAAGCGACTGTCTTTCAACAAATAATTTTTGGCCTTTAAGTTGACTCGCATCATCTCGATTATTAATTTTTTCAACTTTGAAAATACCTAGGTTTTTCGAGATGCCTTTGTATTTTAGATTTAATTTATCTCCATTTTCATTATAGACATCACCATAAGAAATAACACCTTTTGGATTTTCAGAATAATTTTTAATTTTAATATAACCTTGAACACCATGGGGTGATCCTATTACACCTATACAAATTAAGTCTTTAGTAGGCATTGTTAATTAAGGTTTATTATTCTTTCTTTTCGTCTGCCGGTGCCTCTGCTTCTGCTGGAGCCTCAGCTAGTGCCTCTGCTTCTGCTGGAGCTTCTGTCGGTGCCTCAGCTGGTGCCTCTGCTTCTGCCGGTGCCTCTGCTTCTGCAGCTATAGCGGCTTCTGCGGCCTCTTTAGCTTCATTCTCCCTTTCCACGCGCTTTTTGCCAGGTGCTGATTTGATGGGCTGGTCTCTAATAATTGGAGCATCTAAAATTCCAGCTCCAGCAAGAATTTTGTGAACCCTTAATGTTGGCTTTGCACCTTTACTCATCCAATATGTAATTCTTTCATTATTAAGAGTTACTCGGTTTTGATGATCTTTAGCTACCATAGGATCATAGCTTCCTAGTCTCTCTACAAACCTTCCATCTCTTGGACTTGAGGCTTCAGCTACAACTATTCTATAAAATGGATGTTTTTTTGATCCACCACGTGCAAGTCTTATCTTAAGTGCCATTTATTCATTCCTTTCAAAATTAATTACCTTACTTTTTTTTCCCAAATGGAAAATTGGGTGGTAAATTACCTAAATTTCCAAGTCCAGGTATCTTACCTGGAAACATTCCTTTATTTGAGTTGAGCATATTTGCCATAGAAGACAAATCAACATCGCCTTGAGGTGAGCCACCAGGCAATCCCCCTCCCATTAGGCTTTTTAAAAGACCTCCAGCCCCTTGCTTACCCATTTTTTTCATGACTTTTGCCATTTCCATATATTGTTTAACAAGACGGTTAACATCTTGTACAGATGTGCCTGAACCAGTAGCAATTCTTTTTCTTCTACTGGCGTTTAGTAAGTTAATATTTTGTTTTTCTTTTGATGTCATGGATAGAATAATAGCCTCTTGATGTGATATAACTTTATCATCCATTTGTGCTGATGCCATTTGCTTTTGTAACTTCCCAAATCCAGGCAACATTCCCATCAAACTACTCATTCCACCCATTTTCTTTATTTGTCTTAGTTGTTTAAGAAGATCATTAATAGAAAACTGACCAGAGCTCAGTTTTTTCATCATTTCTTCAGCATCCTCGCGCTCTATAGTTTCTTCAGCTTTTTCAACTAAACCAACTACGTCTCCCATGCCAAGAATTCTTCTAGCGAATCTATCAGCGCTAAATAATTCTATTTCTTCTTGCTTTTCTCCTACACCTAAAAATTTAATTGGGCACTTTGTTATATATCTCATCGAAATGGCTGCACCACCCCTTGCGTCTCCATCTGCCCTTGATAGAATTAAACCTGATATGTCAACCGCTTCTTTAAATGCTTTAGCAGTTATAACAGCGTCTTGACCTGTCATAGCGTCAGCTACCAAAAGAATTTCTGATGGATTGCTTATAGAGCTAATTTCTTTAAGTTCACTCATCAAAACGGTATCTATGGATTGTCTACCCGCTGTATCAAGTATTAAGATATCAGTTCCTTGAATTTTAGCTGCGGCTTTTGCCCTTTTTGCTATATTAGCTGGTGTTTCACCATCAATTTCAGGTAAAACTGCAACTCCAGCCTGCTCACCTAAAATTCTTAATTGATCTCGAGCTGCTGGTCTATAGGTATCTAATGAGGCCAATAGCACCTTTTTATTTTTTTTGTTTTTAATCCAAAGTGCTAATTTACCAGCTGTAGTGGTTTTACCGCTGCCTTGTAATCCAGCTAAAAGTATTGTTGCAGGAGGTGAGTGGTCTATATTTAATGTTGCATCTTCATCATTCCCAAGGAGAACAACTAATTCATCATGGACAACCTTGATGACCATTTGACCAGGTGTAACTGATCTTAGTACTTCAGTTCCAACGGCTCTTTTGCGAGTGTTTTCCAAAAAAGCTTTTACTGCCTCTATAGCTACATCAGCTTCTAGAAGAGCCTTTCTAACTTCATTTAGGGCACCATCAACGTCTTTTTCACTTAAAGCTCCACGGCCCCTAATTTTATCAAAAACTGAACCAAGTTTTTGTGTAATGCTCTCTAACAAATATAATTCCTTTTCAAAACAATTTCTAAAAAATTATAACGATAATTAAACCAAAAAAACGCCCGTGCCTGAAACTCAGGGACGTGCGCGGCCCGTTAAGACCAAATTTTATATTACTATAAGATTGGTCTTTCTTTAGTCTATAATTTATAATTAGTCAATAATAGTATCGTTAAAACTTAACTCAATACTTAACTTTATCAACAAAATGCAGTATATCGCACGTATGGTTAACTTTATTAAAATGCATGGAATTGGAAATGATTTCGTAATACTTGATTGCAGAGACGGCAAAAAGATTAGTCAGATTGCTGCTAAAGAAATTGCTGATAGAAAATTTGGTATTGGGTGTGATCAAATAATCATTATTAAAAATCCAATTTATAACAATGATGTTTATTTAGAATTCAGAAATAGCGATGGATCGATTTCTTCTTCTTGTGGTAATGGAACTAGATGTGCGGCTAGGCTTATTTTTGATGAAAAATTAAAGGAAAAAATAACAATTGAAACAAAAGCTGGTGTTTTAGACGCCTGGATAGACAAAAAATCAAATTTAATATCAGTTGATATGGGAAAACCTAATTTTCAATGGAATGAAATACCAATTTCTAAAAATTTGGATCATGAAAAAGTTAATTTAGGAGAAAATGCACCAGGTAAAGCTTTCTGTTTGTCAATGGGAAATCCACACGCAGTTTTTTTTGTTGAAAACCTTGATAGTATTGATCTTCCTAAATTAGGTCCTATTTTTGAAAATCATCCTCTTTTCCCTGAAAGAGCCAATATATCATTTGCTCATGTTTTAACTAAATCAAAAATTATAATGAAAGTTTGGGAGAGAGGTGTAGGAATAACAAAAGCATGTGGAAGTGGAGCTTGTGCAGTTGCAGTGGCAGCAAATAAACTCTCTAAAATAGATACTTTTTGCGAAGTTATTCTTGATGGTGGGATATTAAATGTTAATTTGTCTAATAATGGTAATGTCCATTTAAAAGGGCCAATTGAAAGTTCCTTTCAAGGTACACTTGGACAGAGACTTGCAAATTTAATTCAATAATAGACAATTTATCTTTTTATGACCAAAAAAATTACAAAAAGTTTGGTAAAAACATTTGGTTGCAGACTAAATTTATTAGAGAGTGAATTAATTGAACAAAATATTAATTCATCTCAAAATAAGACTTTAGTTGTAAATACTTGTGCTGTTACAAATGAGGCAGTAAAGCAAGCTAAACAATTTGTAAGAAAAACTTCTAGAGAAAACCCTGGTCTAAAAATAATAGCTACAGGATGTGCTGTTCAAACTAATTTTGAAGAATGGTCAAAAATGCCTGAAATTTTTAAGACAATAGGGAATACCGAGAAATTAAAAAAAGAAACATGGCAAAATCTAGGTAATAATAACTCTTTGGTTTCAGATATAATGATAGAAACAAAAGCCAATCCTTTTTTTGTTTCTGGGTTTAAAGAAAGGACAAGGGCTTTTCTTCAAATTCAACAAGGATGTGATCATAGGTGTACATTTTGTATTATACCATTTGGAAGGGGAAATAGTAGAAGTGTTCCCGTTAATGAAGTAATAGATAATGCCCAAAAACTTATTGATTTTGGCCATAATGAAATAGTTTTAACAGGTGTTGATATTACCAGTTGGGGTAAAGACCTTGAAAATCGTCCAAGTCTTGGTTCTTTAGTAAAATTAATTTTAAAAAAAGTTATAGGCCTCAAACGCCTAAGATTATCTAGTATAGACCCTGCAGAAATAGACTTTGATTTAATGGATGCTCTTTCCACACAAGAAAAATTAATGCCACATTTACATCTCTCTATCCAACATGGGAATGATTTGATTTTGAAAAGGATGAAGCGTAGACATTTAGCAAGAGATGTAGTGAGGTTTGTTGAACAGGCGAGAAAGAATAGACCTGGTATTGTTCTAGGTGCAGATTTTATTTCTGGATTTCCGACTGAAAATTGTGAAGCTCACTTGTCATCATTAAAACTTATAAATGATCTTGAAATTTGTTGGGGTCACATCTTTCCTTATAGCCCAAGAAATGGTTCTCCAGCTGCTAAAATGCCACAAATTGAGTCTAAATTAAGAAAAGATAGAGCTAAAGAGCTTAGAATTGCGTGTAACAAAAACTCCAAATCATGGATGAAAAGCCAAGTTGGTAGTATTGCAAATGTTTTAATGGAAAGTGGTAATTCTGGACGTTGTGAGTATTTTTCAACAGTCAAAACAAACAGTATATTTCAAAGAGGAACAATCCAAAAGCTTAAAATTAATAAGATGAATCATGATTCCCTTCAAGGTGTATCAATTGAAAATCATCAAAAGGAAATTTATGAATTGGTTTAAAAGACTTACAGGTGGGCTCAATAAAACAGCATCTGGGATTAAAAATAGTATTGGGAGTATTTTTAAAGGAAATAAACTTGATGTAAGTAAGTTAGAAGATCTGGAGGATCAATTAATCTCTTGTGACATAGGCATCGATGTATCAGAGAAGCTTGTTAGTCAACTGAAGTCTGAAAAACTTAATTCTGATGCATCTGAAGATGAAATTTTACTCAAATTATCTTCAGGTATTAATAAAATTTTGTCACCAGTTTCAAAACCTCTTGAAATTAATGAAAATTTTAAACCGCACGTAATTGTTTTGGTAGGTGTAAACGGAACAGGTAAAACAACAACGGCAGGAAAAATGGCAGCTCAATTTAAAGACCAAGGTAAAACTGTTTTACTTGCTGCTTGTGATACATTTAGAGCAGCTGCAATTGAACAATTAGAGGTTTGGGCGAGCAGGGCAGAGGTTGAAATTATTTCTGGAGAACAAGGGAGTGATCCTGCTTCTTTAGCATATAAATCGTTAGTTAAAGCAATAGATGAAAGAATTGATGTATTAATCATTGATACTGCTGGTAGATTACAAGTTAAAAATGAACTCATGGAAGAGTTGAAGAAAATAACAAGAGTTTTAGGTAAAAAACTTGAAGGAAGTCCTCATGAAAGAATAATTGTATTGGATGGTGCAACAGGTCAAAATGCTCATTCCCAAGTTGCAGAA
>ERZ802830.3289-NODE-3289-length-13888-cov-7.15702_pt1 | contig 13888 bp, 11 predicted proteins | sample MGYA00345654_ERZ802830 | MGnify/ENA primary metagenome ERZ802830 (study PRJEB30503, sample SAMEA104212375) | marine metagenome | biome: Westerlies Biome; feature: [SRF] surface water layer (ENVO:00010504) within the epipelagic zone...; material: water... | reverse complement strand
GGCTTCGAGAATATCCCAAATACGCTGCGTCGACTCTACACCGGTGAGAACCACGGCAAACAGCTACTCAAACTCGCTGATCCCAGCTAAAAGGCCAGAGGTTGGCAATGAGTCACAATAACGTCTACTTGCTAAACAAAAACGAAGTCATTGACCGCGTTTTTGCGCATATCGACAACGGTACGACCGATCTCGGAACATCACAGTGGCATGAGCCTGTAGACAACTACACCAACGAGAGCCGCTACGAGCAAGAGATCGCGCTACTGCGACAGAGACCGGTAGTATTTTGCCCATCAGCGGCTATTCCAGATGCTGGCAGTTTTATCTCGCGCACAGCGGCGGGCACGCCACTCCTCGTCGTCAGAGACAACGACTTAAAGGTTCGCGCCTTTATCAACGCCTGTCGTCACCGAGGCATGAAAGTGGCGTCTGGACAGGGATGTAAGCGAACCTTCTCCTGCCCCTACCACGGGTGGACCTACAACCTCGATGGATCGCTTCGCGGCGTCCCGGGCGAAGAAGCCTTCCCCGATCTGGAAAAAGAAACAGCAGGATTAAAGGAACTCTTCGCGATTGAGCGGGGGGGGTTGGTTTATGTGCAGCAAGAGGGAACTCCCAGGCTCGAAACGCTCGATACCGCGCTGGATTTTTTCGAACCGTCCCAGCTGCTCATTCATCAGAGCGACACCCTTGATGAGGCTAACTGGAAGCTCCTCACCGAGACGCTGCTCGAGGGCTATCACATCAAGTCGCTGCACCGGGAAAGCTTCTACCCCTTCGGTTTAGACAATGTGAATGTGGTGGAATCATTTGGTCAAAATTCACGCGTCGTATACCCGTTTAAGCGCATCGAGAAGCTGCGTGCTGTATCTCCTGATGACCGTGAAATCGAAGGGTTTGCGACCCTCGTCTACCACCTGTTTCCAAACGTCAGCGTCTCGGTACTGTCAAAGCATACGAGTGTCACCGTCATTGAACCGTTGTCACCGTCTCGCACACAGATGTTCTCCTATTACATTAAGCACTCGGCCAAAAATGGCGTTGAAGTTAGCGTTGAGGAGGCCATGCGAGACGTTGACTTTGTCAATCAGTCCGGTCAGGAAGAAGATCGAGCCGCCGCGAGAGACATACAGGAAACCGTTACAACGTCCGCTAATTCGCATTTGACCTTTGGCTACTACGAAAAAGCGATCGTCAGTTTTCATCAGCAACTTCAATCTGAGTTTGGGGAGGCCTAACTGGTCGGGCTCGTTATTGGAGTGGCTCAACCTGTCGTCACTATGACTCATCGGAAAAAGGGATAACCCCGGGGAGAGAACAGCATGCAAGACATATCAAAATCGATAGAGGCCTGCGCCGCACGCTATGGTGAGCAAGCGGCTGCCATGCGTGACTACCTAGTGGCGGGACAAGATGCCGCCTTGGCGCTGGACAATCGAGGCCCCATTGAATTCGACGCATCGGGCAAACTCGCTCAGCACATTCAGGATGCCTACTCGACGTATGGATTTTATGTCTTTACGGGGGTGCTCACTGAGGAAGAATGCGAAGACATCGAGGCCGATATGGTGGCGCTCAAGGCGTCGTTCCCGGTCGCTCCCGATAGTACGGTTGACGCGGAAGGCCGGCCAGCCCTGGGTTCGGACTCGTTAACACCGCATCTCGTCTGGTCAAAACCACTGGGCGATCCACTCGGTGGTACGCAGCTCGCAAACGGACGGCACCAGATCAAAATGTTTGAGCCCGAGGCTGCGGCTGATACACCCTTGGCATCACCGTTCATTTTGCTCGGCTCACTCCGTTTCTCAGATGCCTGCTTACGGACCTACGGGCACCCAGAATTACTCCGCGTTGCGGAAGCCATCAACGGCGAGGACTTTGCTCCCTTCAATGAAGCGCTGTTCATCAAAGAGCCTGGCATTGGTGCTGCAGTCTCATGGCACCAGGACGGCGTAACCCATTGGGACAGCCCGGATTTCGATGAGAACATACATGGCTTTAATTTCATGGCCCAGCTCTATGGAAGCACGGCGGTGAACGGCGTCTGGGTGCTACCAGGCAGTCATAAAATGGGCAAAATCGATATTGCGGACCTGGTCTCGTCATCACAAAGCGAGCGCATCGAAGGCGCAGTTCCTCTGGTCTGTGACCGCGGCGATGTCGTCATCTGCAACCGTCAGGCGCTGCACGGCTCGTTCCCTAACAGTGGGTTTGAGCCGCGCCTTACCGTTAACTTTGGTTTCCACAAACGTTCATCCGTGCTGGGTGTAAAGGGTGGTGGTATCCACTCAGATGCACAGGTCTTTGACGATGAGATTATCGCGAGACGATCGCGCGTTTTAGGTTATGCCATCGCCGCGCGCAAGGAGCGATTCCCTGAGGAAACCGCCTACGAGTACAAGCCGTTTACTGATAGATCACTCTCGTTTGTTTGGGATGACGCTGCGCGGGCGGACATCCATGACTACAACCGGGATGACCTCAGTATTTAGGCCTAATCACCTCAATCAAGCGAGAGAATATCGGTCAGGAGCCCCTCCATATAGGGCTGGTTCTCCATGTGCGGCAGATGACCCGACTCGGGCACAAAATGCTCGGCTCGCTTAGGGAGTAAGCGCTCTATTTTCTCGGCAAATCCCGCATAGACAACGACGGTATCGCTGTCACCCCAAATGGTGGTGACCGATATATCTGACGCTTGAAGGTCGGCATGGATGCGATCCAGTTCCTGCGAATCATGATTCTTACGCGTCGATATCAATGCGCGCGCAAAGCCTTTATGAACCAGTAACTCAGCGTATTTTTCGTCCCAGTCCTGAAAGCTAGTCGGGTCTTTAAAGTCGGATAGCTGACCTGCGGGAAGCTCGGGATAGCGGGCGATGAGCTCATTAATTTCCTCCTGGCTGACCTGTACGTCGGCCGCGCGGCTAACATCTCTGAAACCGGACGACGCCACGTAGATCAGTTGCTCTACCCGCTCGGGCGAGATGCCTGCTACCTGACTGACCACCCGCCCACCGTTGGATAATCCGAGCAAATTCGCTTTTTCAATCTCTAGATGATCGAGTAATTCGAGTACTTGGGTGGCGAATAATTGATCGGTGTAAGCCACGTCTGGATTGTCCGAAAAGCCCCTTCCATAAAGATCGAGAGTGACAACACATCGCCCTTTCGAGACAAGGAAGTCGTACGTTGGATCCCAAATGTAGGAGGGTACCGAGAAGCCATGCACCAAGACATCGGCAGTCGCACAAGACACCGCATTAGCCTGCCGATAGTAGGTAACGCCCTCGGATAGCGCGACAAAGGCCGCACCCTCAGGTAGCTCTATACTCGCTCTGAAGGCTGCATCTTTGGTCACCGACTCGTAACGACTATCGGCTGATACCGGCAACGCCGCTGCAACGTACAACGCCAAACTTAGGCTGAGTAATGGCAAAACACGTCCCATCACTGCTCTCTCCGGCCGAAAAAGCGTTCCTATCACAAGATCACCGGCGACGTCAGTTGAACATCAGCGCGAGACCACACGGATGCCCACTGATTTTGGATCACTTTGGCTTCATTTTTCTTATTCTGCGCCTCAAGCGCCTTCATCAGACCAAACAAGGACCAACCGTTGTTCTGGTGCCAACGCAAATCTTTTCGGAACACCGCTTCGGCTTCCTCAAACCGCCCTGCCTCCAACAGCGCATTGCCCAAGTAAAGACGCATCGACTGCGGCCAATCGGGTGGCTCGGTGTAGTTATTCGTGTCTTCCAAGGCGACGCCCTTTTCAAAGGCGACGATGGCGCCTGCAAGATCCCCCTCTGTAAGCTTTATCTCACCGTCTAAGGCGTGGGCCGCTAACGCAAGAAGCTCTGCCGTGGCCGTAGCTCCAGCACGATTCACTGAGACATCAGGTGACTGCGCAATGCGTTGAATATCACTGAGCTGCTCCTTGGCCTGATCGAGCGAGCCTTTGGCAATGTGGGCACTGCCCTTTACGTAGGACAGGATGCCATCAAGGTAGGGCGTTGAGTGTTGGAGGCTCTCGGTGGCAAGTAGCTCGTCCCACTGCCCAAAGATTTTAAGCGTCACCCACGGCGCGGCCACCCGCTTCTGCATTCGACCCATGGGTGTGCCGTGTTGACTAATAGCCTCAGCCATCTGCTTGGCGGATCGTATAGCCAGCTCGGAGCTGCCCTGCATGGTGGCAGCATAACGCACGAAATCAAGTGCATGCCCGGCGTGTATTTTGTGCGACAGCGGGTAAGTGCCAATCATGGGCAGAGGCAGATCACCCCAGTGCTCGGCGAACTGCTTATCGACGGCGAGCGAACGGAGATTGTTGTCAATCGCGCGTTGATAGTCGCCTACGCGAACAAAAATATGCGCCGGCATATGCACCACGTGTCCCCCAATCGGTAGGGTTGCCTCCAGCGCATCGGCAGACACCATAGCCCGCTCGGGCTCGAGTGATGCCTCTATGAGGTGAATATGGAGGTGATAGACGCCCGGATGCGGATCGCCGGTGTTAATGACATGCTCAAGCGCCTGTGCAACAGCGAGCGTCTCCCCTTTCGCCTCACCGTTTTTATCCCAGTAGTCCCAACGCCGAATGGACATAAAACTACCGGCGTAGAGCGCAGCGATGTCCGGATCATCAGGGTACTGCTGGTTGAGCTTGCGCATCTCGGCTAGGTAAGCGCGATCGCGCTCACGAGGGTCAGGAATACTAATCGCATCATAGAAAACGTACAGCGCGTTGATCAGCGATGCCTCCATCGGAGTCGCACGGTCGATCCGGTCCAGCGCTGCTTCAATCGCGGCCAACCCAGCACCTTGCGGATCGTCGGGCATTTGCGCGTAGCGGGAATTAGGATTGGGTCCCGCCGCATGAGCAATCCCCCAGAAGGGCATGGGATGCGATGGATCGAGCCGCGACGCTTCCTGATAGGACGCTAGCGACTCGGGGAAGTAAAAACCCCACGCAAAACGCAGGCCCTGATCGAAAAATGTCTGTGCGAGGTCGACATCGGTCGATATTGCCCGAGAATAGGTTCCGGACTCGGGCACCAGTACGGCATGACGACTTGCCTTGTCCGCATCGGCGACCATCGAGTAGCTCGAGTGACTCAGAAAAACGAAAAATGCGGTAGTGAGGAGTCGGGCTCTAACAGTCATGGGATCACGCTCTCTTTTTATTTCCGATTCATATCGACGGCCAATCACGTTAGCGTCAAGATTCGAAGGACGCCAGCCCTTTACTGCTTAGAACAGCTGATCAGGTCGCCAGGCCAATGTGCGTCTTTCACCGTGGGCGCTGGAAACGGTCCGGTTGCTCAACAGCGGCGTAACTGGCTATGGTGTTAGGAGAGACTTACTGGGGCAAGGACAATGCAGCAAGAAAGCCAGCAGCTGTTTAATTCATCTGTGTTAGAGCAGCAGGCGCTCATCCCCGAGATTTACGGTTCGGTTGATTTTGGTCAACTCCCAGAACGCTACGTCAGGGACTTTGATCTTGAGACGCTCCGCCCTTCTCGCCATCGCGACTATTGCGAGCGCGTCCTTGAAAACCCAGAGCTTGTAGAACGCATCCGTAACTACACCATGATGGGCGACAAAGTGGCCGACGCCTACGCGTCACTCATACCGGAGTATGGCTTTAGAGCGCTGGTCTCCATGCTGGAACAAGCCTGTGATGAGGGTATCGAGAGCGTTAAGAACGCACCAGACGAACTCGTCGCTTTCATTAGAGCAATGGAGGCCACACCCGACTGGGTTAATATGGCCATGGTGGAGGAAGGCGCCAAGCACGAGCGTATACCGCTCGGGACCATTTCGCCTTTTGCGATTCGCGGCGCTTTCATTGCTACGTTCATGAATAAGTATACCGCCCTACCCATGACCATGACGGGCACACTGACCGACCAACAATCCGTCCGCCGCGTCTTTGAAACTGCCAGTTTTTTCACTGCGACAGCCATGCCGCGGGCGATGGAGCGTTTTAATCCGGGCTTTAAGGCGGCAGCGAAGGTTCGTCTGATGCACTCGATGGTGCGCTTTAACATCATGAGGACTGGCAAATGGGACGTGTCTACCTACGGCATCCCGATTCCTCAGGTTGACCAAATGCCCGCCGGACTGATTGGCATCTTCCTACTGTCCTACAAGCTTTTGGCTAAAGGTCGCACCGACTTTACCCCTGCTGAGCGTGCGCGGGTGGAGATGGCGCGATATCGCTGTTTCCTGCTGGGTTTACCCGAGGAACTATTGGGTGAAACACCTCAGGAGATTGTCGATTTGATGACGGCGAGAGACATGTCGCTTCATAAGATTTATGACGATGAAACCTGTGGTGAGTTAGTGCGCGGAACCATGGACGCGGAGTTGTTTACTGATCCCAGCATTGCTGGGCGTTTCCACCGCTGGATGGAGCGTGGGTTCTCAAAGTATTTCCTCATTCAAAATTTTTGTGAGGGTAAATCCTCCCGAGCTGCGGCAATGGGCATTCATTTCAAGCTAAACGACAAGATCGCTACGGTCTGCGCACTTGCGACGATTGTAAGCAATTCAAATCTCTGCGCCCTGGGCATGAAAATCCCTGGCCTTGCCAAGGTGGTGGATAAAAGCCTCACACGAAAACTAGGTCGCTTACTGGAAACCTATGGTCACGCCGATTTTGTCACCGACGCCAATGAATACAAGTTGGTTGGAGCAAAGTGACCGTGCCGCATTAACAGCTGAGAAAACGACGAACTACAGACGATAAAGGTCTGCCATCTGAGTGCTTTTGTTCGTAGCGAGCTCTCCTAGTCTCCCTGCAGCCTCCGCCACCCTGGCCGGGTAAGCATCTACGAGTACCTCCCAGCTACGTCGAGTGCGCAACGCATCATAGTGTTTTCGAACTAGAGGAAATTCACTGTGCGGGCACACAAGATCTAACCAACCTGCTTCCTCTAGCCTCAGATAGACGACAGACAGAGCCGAGTCACCAATACCAAATTCTGACCCTGTCAGATAAGGTCCTTCGCTCTCGGCCAAATGTCGTTCGAGCTCTCGCAAATGCACTGCGACAGCGCTCCTACTCCTCTCAATTAACGTGCGAATAGGCTTTACGGTCACGACTCGCTCCGGCCCTAATAGTCGCGCCATAACGAAAAACATGACTCGTTTTCCGTCATTGTGAAGAGCCAAGCCACGTAGCAGTGCAGAAAAACTGACGGATTGCATCATTACTGCAAAAAGCGGCAGTGTCAGTCCTGGTATGCAAGCCCCTATGTGGGTACCGATAGCTTCCATTGGATCGAGACTATCTAGACGGCACTTTTCAAGCCAAAACTGATGACGTTCCGGTATTTCCAAGCCATTGGCGCTCTCTGATTGGCTTCCCAGTTGAGTCGTCACATAGTTAACAATCTCGTCGGAATCGATAATGGGAACACCAGAGTGAACCAGCGCCGGTATCAATCCGTTCGGATTAATTCGCAAGTAATCCTGATCGAGAGTTCCGTAACGACCCGTTTCAATTAGGTCTACATGCCTGTAGGTGAAGGCGATACCGTGCTCCGCCAAAGCCAGCATCGTTTTGCGTGAACAATGCGAAAAACCATTTGCATACAATTCGAACTCAGCCTCGTGAGGCACTCGCCCACCGTGTCTAACCCCCGCAATAACCCGCCTTGCACCGTATCTGTGACGGACAAATCCAATGGATATAAGCGAAGCCAAAAAGATCACGAATCCCGTTATCATCAAGCCACCACCCTAGCCTCTTGGTACAGGCCATCCGCGTACGCGGTAATTAACTCAGCGGCATTTCCTCCGCCGAAAATAACTCTGTCAGGACGAACCAAGACCGCGTTATAACCCTTATCGTCTAGCCATTGAGATACCAGAGGCGAGAAGTAAGAGAGTGATGGAATGCTTACGCCAGCAGCGCCCAACGTATTTCCATCGATACCAATTGACTCACCAATAAGCCACGCACCGTGCCCGAATAAATCGTCTGAACGACTGCCCTTATGAGTAAACTGGGGAAACAACTCTCCGGCAATATTGCTAGTTGCCTGCAACAATCCCGTGCCTAGCTTGGGATTCGGTATTGCGCCAGAGGCATCGCCGCTGGCTCGCCTTGTTTCGATCAAATTTTTGTCACGAGCTAAGGCCAAATCTGGGTCAGTCACGCACACCACTTTGCCCATCATGACCGCAAGATCGATCATCGCTCTAACATGTGGCTCACGCTCTGTCTGGTAACTAAAGAGTAAAGAGGTATTAGCACGCCCCGCCAAAATTGCGCCTAGCTTCCATGTTAGATTCTCGACATCTCTGATCCCTGAGCAAAGGCCTTGGCCCGCAAAGGGAGGCATCAGATGTGCAGCATCTCCCGCAATCAAGACTCGATCTTGCATCCAATCATTGGCAACCCTTGCCTCAAACGTGTATGTGGCCGTTCGCTCTAACTCAACCGCACCATCGACGTCCCACCTTGCTAACAGATTTGCCACAAATGCCGGTGCCGATACGCGGTCTTCGTCCTCCTCGGCCTTCAGCATAAACTCCCAGCGGTGTCGTCCCGCACCCATTCGAACACTGGTCGTTGGCCTTTCTGGGTCACATATTTGCAGGTTGTGTCGAGGCAATCGAGATGAATCGATTACCTTCGTATCGATGACGAGCCAGCGCTCGGAAAATCCAAGATCGACGAGGGACAGACCGGAATTCGCCCGCACGGCACTATTTGCACCGTCACAACCTAGTAGGAAACGACAGCACGCCTGTGATGCCTTACCCTGAGTATCGAAGTGAACGGTGACGACCTCACCACATGTCTCGTGATGCCGATAGGCGGTGCCATAGCGAGTATCAATAGAATCACATTCAGCCACGCGAGCTCTCAGCACGTGTTCTATAGATGGCTGATGTATCATGTTCGAAGGAGGCCAGCCACTGAGCGCAGCAGCCCTTCCCGTATCGAATCTCATCAACACATCGCCTGACACATTCAAAAACTCATAGCGTGTAGAAACCTCAGAAGACGAGGATACGTCATCAGCCACGCCGATCGATTGAAAAATTCGCATGATCTCGTGATCAATGTGGGCCGCTCGAGGCAACGGAAATATGGATCGCTCCTTTTCAAGGAGCAGCACCGAAATACCCTGTTTGGCGAGCAAAAGCGCTGCGACAAGCCCCACCGGGCCTGCACCCACGACGACGACGTCAAAATCACAGGTCGCCGTCACTTTAGTGCTCTTGAGTAAGCGTGTTCTCGATATATCCGAGGCCGCTGATTTCCGTTTTCACCAGATCGCCCTCTTTCAAAAACTGCATAGGGTCCATTGCAGCACCAATACCTCCGGGCGTGCCGGTAAAAATCAGATCACCGGGCTCGAGCGTCATGGCCTGACTTAACTCGGAAATCATGTCCCAGATCGTGAACACGAGATGTTCTGTATTCGAGTACTGCCGACGCTCGCCATTTACGAAGCATGAAATCGTCAGTGTGTGAGGATCGACCAATTCGTCAGCTGTCGTGATCCATGGACCAATTGGAGCATGGGTATCAAAGCTTTTACCTAAACTCCACTGTGGACTCCGAAACTGCCACGCGCGCTCGGTAAAGTCATTGCCCACACAATACCCAAACACATGATTCGGGGCGTCTTCTACAGAGATACATTTGCCCGATTTACCTATTACCGCCACCAACTCAGCTTCGTAGTCAACGAGATTAGAGACCTTTGGTATCAACACATTATCGTAGGGACCATTGATAGAAGTGACCGCCTTTGTGAACCATACCTGCCGCTCAGGCACCTCCATATTCGACTCTTCAATATGGTCACGGTAGTTCAAACCAACAGCGAAGATTTTTCCGGGTCGAGCAACAGGCGCGAGCAGTGTCACATCATCCAGATCAATGCCCCGTGCCATCCCGTCGCTCTCCACTTTGGATTGAACGGCAGGCCAATCAGCGGCGATCGCCTCTATGCTGTGACCGTCGCTCAATGGAAACAGTTGATGCCCTTTAACCACGCCCAATCTAGGCTTCGCATCGTGCAAGAACCTTGCGAATTTCATAACTCAATCTCCTCAGCCGCTCTCATTAAGGGGTGAATATCACCCCATTGAACACCCAGCAAATCATCGAGCGTCGCAACATTTGGACGGTTAGACGCGACAAATCGGTCACCACCACTAAAGTGCTCGAGCTCATGTCCCCAAGGATCTTTCCAATAATCAAAGACTTGGCTCCCCAAAATATGTCGTCCAACCCCCCACGAGTGCTCACGTCCGTTTTGACGCAGGTGATCGTGGCCCACCATCAAATCGTCCACATCGGACACCTCAAACGCAGCATGGTTGAACGACGCATCGCCCTGTGCTTCCAAAAGGAAGAGCGAGTGATGATCAGTGGCTGTATTCCCAATATTCAAACGCATAAAGGCGCCAACACTTACCCCGGGCTCCAACTCGATTTCGTCAGACGTCAAAAAGCCAAAGTGTGACTTGTACCAGGATTCTGACTCTCGGAAACTCGCTACGTTGAGCACGACATGGCCAAGGCGCAGCACATTTGAAGGACCACTCAAACGACGCATGGTCTCGGAGATTCTGTTTGTGACATTTGGATAATTGATCTTGGGAGCAGAATGTTCGCTCGGAGTCCTGGTCTCAGGGCTCTCTGCGGTTACCGCTATCTCATAGCCATTAGGGTCACAGAGGAACAGCGTTCTTTTGTGCTTTGTGTCATCAACTTTTTTTCCGGTCTTAAACGCAAGATGATCTAGGGCATCATCATCAGCCACTTCAAGTCCGAAACCAACGAATGCGGGCTCCCCCAACTCGGTGAGATGAATACAATCAGAATCGCCGTGACCCGACATGCGAAGAACCTGCGCATCTCGACTGCCAAGCAAGAGTCCAAACTCGGTTAGAAAATTTTGCATCTGATCGAGGTCGGGCGCCCTGAAGTTCACCTGAGACAGCCGTGTAGCATTCACGTGGCTCATATGTCCCCCTTTTTTTAAAGCCTAATAGTTTAAATATTAACTATCACGCATTACTTTTTTATCTGGGTGAGTTGTTTTTATTTCTCGGCTGGATTAGCGGTCACCTCTGCCCAAGGTTCACGCGTTTCCTCCCCACCAAATGTATCCCAAGGCTGATTCATATCAAAGACAACCTCATTTCGACTTGGCTGTGATTCCAGACGCGCTCTCATACGCCGCAAGATCTCGGGCGCCTCCTGTCCGAGATCATTTAACTCGCCCTCATCATTTTCAAGGTTAAACAAGTACCAAGAGTCGCGCTGAAGAAACGTGGGCACTATTGGCAGCGATGCCTCCTGCACAACCTTCCATGGCCAATCGATCATCGCCTTACTGCCAGCAATCGCTACATGGATCGGCCGCTCGCGAGATTTCGTCTCACCGCTTAAGACTTGACGAAAGCTCTCCCCATCGAAGGCACCAGTCTCAATATTAAGAATGTCTAACAAGGTAGGCATTACATCAGCAAGGTGTAACGGGGAGCGGTTGATGGATGCGCCCGCAACTGTTCCGGGCCATGATACGACTGACGGCACTCGAATCCCTCCCTCAAAGACAGATCCTTTGCCCTGGCGAAGTGGGCCATTATCACTGTAGCCATCTCGTAGTGGAGGTATAAGAAACTCCAACAACCAAGGCTTTGGAGCCGAACCGCCGTTATCACTTACGAACATTATCAACGTGTCTTCTCGCAAACCTTTGTGATCAATAACATTCAACACAGACCCTATCTCACTATCGAGATGACCTACCATTCTTACGAGTGTCTCGCGACCGCTGTGCTCTCGACCGGAGCCGTCGGGCTCCTCCAATGGCGTGTGCGGCGCATTGAAGGCTAACAACATGAAAAAGGGTTGCTCCGTAGGCTGGGACTCGACGATTCGGCGAGCCTCGGCCGCTAGTAACGAGGAGGCGTGTCCGTCCTCGCGAATAGTCACTCCATTCCGCTGCCAATCCAAACCACCGGAAAATATGTGGTCAAAGTAACCAATGCCGCCATTCAAATGACCATAAAACGAATCAAAGCCGCGCGCTGTAGGTAAAAACCGGGGATCACTAGAGCCGAGATGCCATTTACCGACTAAATGTGTGCTATAGCCTACCTCTGACAAGAGCTGAGGTAGTAGCGGGAGTTCTATGGGCAACCCCTTTTCCGAAGTGTGAGTCACCGGTGCGTGAACACCATGAGATCTTGAAAATAAGCCAGTCAGCAGCGATGCGCGTGAGGGAGAACACGTTGGATTGGCATAAAATTGGTCCAACCTAACACCGCTCTCGGCCAGCGCGTCGATGTGTGGGGTGCCAACAGCCGGATTGAGGTAACCCACATCATGCCAACCGAGGTCATCAACCAAGATTATCAAGATATTCGGATAAGCCTGACGGTCACTACTGGCGACCATAGTTCCCGCGAACAATGGCGCGGCTACGGTGAGTGCTAGAAACACAACCAAAGATTTCTGTAGAAGTCCCATCAGTGATCCCTCAAAGTCAAACAATATCGGATGTTTGCGATAAGCTCTCCGTCAGTTCGTTGTTTAAAGCAGCTGTCGGCCCCAGACGGCTGCACTTCTTGTCAAATTCAAGCTTTCGCCCTATTTCCCTTCGAAGACCGGTGCGCGCTTCTCAATGAATGCTTCAACCGCGTTTTTGTGATCAGCCGTTCCACCACAATGGATGTGGTGCGACGCTTCTAGGTCCAAGCAATCGTGGACATCAGCCGATGTCAGTGCCCGCGCCAAATTTTCCTTCATGTAACTGAATGCCACAGTCGGACCACTCGCTAGCTTCTGAGCAATTTCTGCGGCGCGTTGCTCTAGGTCCTCGGGCGCAACGACCCAGTTGGTCAAACCAAGCCGCTCGGCCTCTTCGGCCCCTATGCGCTCAGAAAGGAAATACAGCTCTCGCGCTTTTGCTGTGCCGACAAGCTGTGACATGAACAAGGTGCCGCCGTAATCACCGGAGAAACCGACTTTGGCAAACGCAGTTGTCATGAAAGCCGTGGACGACATAATCCGGAGATCGCAGGCCAGCGCGATAGACAAGCCCGCGCCTGCAGCGGGGCCCGGGATTACAGCGAGCGTCGGTTTAGGCATTTTATTGAGCCGACCACTGGTTGAGCGCTGATTCAATCGCTGCCGGTGTATCAGTGTCTCCAGAGGACTGGCGGCCCCCTTGGTATTCACATCGGACATGGCCTTGACGTCGCCACCCGCGCAAAACGCGTTGCCACTGCCGGTTACCACCACGCATCGCACATCAGGATTAATTTCCGCATCACTGAGCTGGGCTCCGAGCGCGTGAAGCAAATCTCCTGACAAGGCATTACGTGCCTCCGGACGATTAAAGGTCAGCGTCAATACGCCCTCAGTGAGGTTGGCAAGTAAGTGGTCTGTTCCTGTATCGATCATTCCTTGATTCATATCGCCTCCCGGTACTTGTTAGAGAAAATTAAAGGCCACGCCACAGACAGTCACAACATGGCCATCGCGCTCGAGGCCTAAACCATCAGCAGCGGCGCAGATGGCAGCCAGATCGACCGCGTCAACATCAATCGCCATGAGCGCAGGCTCCAGGGCCGCCGCATCGAAAGCAAAGCGTATTTCTGTACCGTCCATTTCCAAACGCCACCCCTCGCCGGCTGGCATTAGTTCAATGCCGTAGGCTTCGGCCCAGCACTGCCCCGTCGCTTTAGGAACGGGCGATCTTATTTCCACCGCCAGGATGCCACGAACATAGCGCCCCGCGCGCTGCTCCCAGCCATCACCGGCCCACAACCAGGATTCGGGGGGGCTCATTTCATCGAGTGAAGGACTCGCTCCGGGAACAGCCTTGGCGTGCAGGTG
>ERZ802830.3288-NODE-3288-length-13889-cov-8.02935_pt1 | contig 13889 bp, 12 predicted proteins | sample MGYA00345654_ERZ802830 | MGnify/ENA primary metagenome ERZ802830 (study PRJEB30503, sample SAMEA104212375) | marine metagenome | biome: Westerlies Biome; feature: [SRF] surface water layer (ENVO:00010504) within the epipelagic zone...; material: water... | reverse complement strand
CACGTTTCCCCTGTATATCTGCATTGACGTATAGTCCTATCGGAAGAGAAATCGACGCCTCTCCACTCGCTACCATTTCCTCCATCGGCTGACGGACACGAATAATCGTCTGTACTGTGTTGCTATTAGGGTCTATCGAGGCTTCTATTCGCACAAGCTTGCCTTGCCACCGGTGTTCTATCCCGCCATACATACCGTTTATTATTACAGATGGGGCTTCATCCTCTGATAGTTCTCCCCGTAGCCCAAGAGGAATATCCAAAAAGCCCAACTGTCGAATGGCCAAAGGAACGCGAACTTCAACTTCGCCAGCGCCGTAGAGTACCGCCACGCTTTGTGCACGATTTACGTACTGTCCAAGTTCAACTTCTCGCGTGTTAACTATCGCATCAAAAGGGGCTTTTATTTCGGCTCTCGCGAGATCCAAACTAGCCTGGTCAAGGTTGGCAACCGCGTCAGACAGCCTAGCGGAGGTTACCTCAGCGAGGCGCTGTGCATCTTGCAGTTGAGACTCGCTTGCTAACCTATCCACCGCTAGTTCTTTCATTCGGCCATATTCGCGAGCTGCATGATCCGCTTCAGCTTTCGCCTGCCTCATTGACGCGTTGCTCCGAGCCTGCATGGTTTCATAATCACTGGTGTCTAAGCGAAGCAAGGTCTCACCCTCGCTTATGAATCCCCCCGCCTCCATTTGCGGGCTGATCCATGAAACTGGTCCGGCGACAGCTGCTGACAAATTGGCTGTCACTGATGGCTGGACTTTCCCCTGGGAACCCACGTTAAGCGCGACCGTGCTTTGTTGCACCTCGATGACACGAACAGTAACCGGAATGACTTCAAGAGCAACCTCGTCCAGCTGCTTCGGGTTACTGATGAGGGTGTAGGCTGCCGAAAAGCAAGCCCCAAGAATAATGACTGGTAGTAGAATCCGTTTCATTTAGCTACTGTGCCCCGTATATATTTGTCTTATTTTCGCGATGGTGGCGCTTTTCTAGTGTGCGCTCTTTCATCGTTACATTGTTATGCCATCAGAAACGCCCAAAATAGCCGATCAGTTCACTAATTTTGAAGATAATTGCTACCTAATAGGCTACTGGGGCCCACTATATTTAGGTATCTCGCGGAGTCAATAAGTGGTTCGGCAAACTGAGAGAAATTCTGGGTGAAACGAGACTAAAATCCGTCAAAAAGATCTATGTCAAGCTGTTGCTCATAGCGCTCATCATCTATCGCATTGGGTGCCAGTTCGCCAGCTAGCAAAGAGTTTACATCCTTTTCGATTAGCAGAATCGCACTTTCCTGGGCCCCAAAGCCAATAGACAGTTGCATAGTAGAAGCCCACAGACTTAGCATACCGCTATCTATAACTCGCTCTTCGTTCTCCTTAGCCCACTCGCCAGCTATTAAACCACCGAGTATTGTAAGTCGGTTACTCAACTGAATTGGCTCGCTTGAGTCAGACATTTCGAGAACTATCGACTGCAGCTCAAGCCAACCCTGAGGCGCAACCAACGTCCCTTCATAAAAACTTACCACCCACTGCAAATAGTCAGCTTTAGATTGAACTAACTGGTTGCCTGCATCGGCCCTGTATATCGACTCAAAATACTCCCTCTCTGGAACATTTTCCGGCCAGCGACTCGAATTATTAACCAAGCAACCTTGCAGCAAAAACGCTATCAGCGATAGAGCAAAAAAACTCACTAACCTTGCAGTGCGCGGCCTAGGGAAGTTAATTAGATTAAGTGCTCCGAAGATCAAACTGATACCTGATCTAAGCTATAGTTCTTGTTTTCTAGTTTTTAGCAAGCCAGCACTTTTGTATTTCAATTTTCAGAAAGAGTGTCTCTTACCACCTGTTGGAGGCGCTCTGACGTCATACCCCAGCGAGATCCTTCCTGAATGGAATTTTCCAGACTCCCTCCATCTTCAAACACAGATAGTGAAATTAGAGCACCAACTCTGTTGCCTGTTGCACAATGCACAACAACCCCATCACCGCCAAACTCATCAAGCAATTTTTGGAGTGATTGCGCATTGTCTGCATTGATGCCACCGTCTCCCACCGAGACAGGGATGTTGTGATAACTCATCCCTAGTGACTCTACAGCCACCTTCTCATCAAAACCGGCGTCCTCTCCTGGAGTCCTAAGATTAATCACATGTTTAACGCCTAGATCCGCCATAATCTTAAACTGGTCAGCTGTCGGTTGACCCGTCGACACCACATCTGATTCTGGCGCTCTAAAATTATTTATCTCGGCCGCGCTTACAGCTTGAATATTAAGCGAAGATTCGGCGGCGTTAGCTGCAGAGGTAAATACTGTGGCTAAAAGCAAGATTCGGTATAGAATTTTCATCTTTAATCCTTAATATTTATATTAATTTCTTTGTTTAGCTTATGACGTTTTCGATAGCTTTTGCCAGCCTTAATTTGTTACTTATTGCAAAATCGCGAAAATATTTGCAACTCTGGCGCGAGTTGTAATTTAAGACGGTGACCTATACTCGAAAACTTCCGTAAAAATGATGCCGTAAAAAAATAGTGCTAGAGAAATCGACATCGCTGGAACCAGCGCATTCAAAATTCCAAAAGAGTCAATGAATCGCCCTAGTATTAGCGCACCGATCGGCGCACTACCAAGTAATCCAAGACTATAAACAGACATAATTCTTGCCCGAAACTTCTCCGCTGCTGATTCTTGCACGATGGTCCTTGCAAGCGTCATGGTTACACCCATATTCAGACCCCAGCCCACGCATGCAAGTGCGAAAACCCAGAATGCTGGCTGCAACCACATAATCCCTAAAATAAACATTCGCGAGAGCTGCATTACTAAAAATATCCGCCCAGGTCTAACTAGCGGCATCAATCGGATCATCAGAAAATTAGAAACTGCTGCTCCAGCATAAAATATGACCATGAGGAAAGATAATAAGAGTGCATCTCCGTTGTACATCTCCTTCACTATGAAGGGAAACACAGTCATAAAGGCTCCAGCGTTAAAAACGCTAGATGTAAAATTGATAATTAGTGTCTGCATTATGTCTGGTTGCTTATGAATTGCTTTAAAGCCATCTGCTATATTTTTGAACGGAGATTCTGTTTTTTTTGCTACTGGTGGCTGCGGTTTCAACCGACGAATCGCAAAGACCCCGAGACCGATACAGATCGCTTGAAAAGCAAGCGCAGGAGAAAGACCAAATTCGTCTATAGTGCCCGCTATGCCCAACCCTAAAATCTGAACCAAGAATCCTACTCCGGTTGTAGCAGAGACAGCTTTTTGCACGGACGAGCTTGCTATACGATTTAAAATCGTCTGTTGAGCTGGACTTGAATAAGACACACAAACACTCATACCCAAAGCCCATATCAAGACGGATAGAATGCTTAACTGTTGTAGTTGAACCACTGTAATCAAAAATAGGGGTAACACAGGAGCGAATAGGTAGACGCGAATTAATAGCGACCGTGGGTCAGTATCATCCGCACGGACACCTCCGAGCAACATGACAAAGATACCCGGTATCCCAGCCATAGCTTGAATTATCCCGACCTGCACCGCAGGAACTTCAAGTATGCCAATCAAGGTCCAGCTTAAAAGCAGTTGCTGCATAGCAAAAGCTATTCCGGATAAAGCTGTTGAACCTAAATACAACTTGAATTCTGAGTTTTGCCAAATTTCTTGCTTAGAATTCATCTAAAAGGACGCACTAAAGATACGTTCTAACATCGCCATTCTATCGCCACTCACTCTGTCTATTTCAATTCTTGTGCAAAAAGATAACGCATTTTTGCATCTCGAACCCGAGTAGCTTTATTACCTTCATATGCAGGTCGAAATTGAATTTCTCTAATAGCCCTCGAACCTTCGCGCGCTACTCTCCTATCATCAGGCACAGACTTAATTACGTCCACAGAAGAAGCTCTGCCCCGAGTACTGATATTGAAAGTCAAATCAACTAAATATTGTGGCAAACCTATTTGTAGCAAAGGGTCATCACTGATAGGCTTCAATACTGCTCGGGCGTTTTCGTGCCAAGCGTTAAAGACCCCAAGATGCATTGTACTATCTGAGATCTCATCTACCGCTTTCAATACACTTCTTTGGTAAGTTAAAAGATCACTAAAACTAGAATAAAACTCTGGTAACGGAATTGGCATTGGCGTGCTAAAAAACTCCTCAATTTCAGATGGAGGTACACCTGCCTCCAAAAGGATTTCCTGCGCATCAGTATACTGCCGTCTGCCTGAGCCACGCCCCATCAGGAGATTATAATCACCTCTATAAATTTCAGCGATTGCTTGCACTTCCTTATCGTTTTCAATTTCAGCAATCTCCCTAATTCGGCTCATTAAGTCCCTAGCTTGACGCAGATAACCTTCGCCTAAGACAAAACTTTGATCTCTAATGTTCCACGCTCCGATGGGACTTAATCTTGTCCCACTGAGACGACCGGTCGTCTGCAATCGCATAGTCCCATCTGCTCTAATCACATCAGTAATAAAGGCTTGAGCGAAACTATCCTCAGTGTTGAGTAGTTGTACCATCAAGGCCAAGTTATACGCCCGCTTGTAATACCATTGGTACAGTTTTGGACTTTCCTCTCCGTATACCTCTTCAGCTAAGCGTTCCATGTCTCGATATAAGTCTCTGGCGTCAAGGAAGTTAGCGGACTGACGCCTTTCGTCATCTAAATAAAAACCAGCCAGCTTCCATTGCGCCTGGTTGTCCATCGAAATAAGTAACTCTTCTGACTTTTGTCCAAAATTAGCAGCAATCAAAAACTGGATATGCTCAAGATGATCAGAGCTTGCCTCCCAATTCCCCAAAGCTTGTTGAACTTGAATCATACTACGAAGAACTGGCAGCAAGTCGAGATTCTCAAATCCCGAATTAGCCCGCAGAATTGATAACTGTCGACTCTGAATTTCTGCAACACGCTCAAACTGTCTTTGCTCAACCAAAATGTTTATAAGCCCCGCCAAGGGTTCTAGCAATCTGTTGTCCATCGGACCAAATTCCGATTCAAAATCTTGAATCTGAGCTTGATAACGCTGGGTATCAGCCAGTATCGAATCACTAATGGGCAAAGAGTCGCTCTGCGAAATCCCAGTATTTGGAAACAGCACGACCACTAACATCAAGAGCGGGCAAAATAGGGAAGGCATATGGTTAAATGTTAGACATTCTCTTCATTCTTTAAACGAGATCACAATAACTTGATCTTTCGAAATTGTCGATAAAATCTATTTTTTACCAGGTGACAACAACCGCCAGATACGCGAAGATTATGAGCATGAACGGCATTAAAGCCCTGATGACTTTTACCCTATTGGGCCTGACCCTAACCCTTGAGGCGCAGGACGACAATCCTGACCTATATGACGCGGCGGGAGAATTTGCATTTGCCCGAATTCAATATGACAGTTATTACGATGGGGGCTGGTACGGTGGGCCGTGGGCTACTGATTTTCCCGCCTCGGATGAAAATTTCTTGCGTGGAGTGGCCAGGCTCACTAACGTTAGAGTTATGAGCAAACCAATCGTTTTGCGTTTTGACTCAGATGAGATTTTTGATTATCCATTCTTGTACGCTCTTGAGATGGGCCGAAATGGAGGGCTTTCACTCTCGCCGAAGGAGCTTGAAAACTTGCGAGAATATCTCCTTCGGGGAGGCTTTCTCTTAATCGATGACTTTTGGGGGGAAAGACAATGGGACGCCTTCTATGCGGATTTTTCTCGAATATTCCCCGACCGTGAACTTATTGAATTGAATGCTGACCACGAGATCTTTCACACTTTCTACGACATTGACGGCCCTCAAATGATACCAGGAAGAGGCGGAAGACAGGGGTTAGGGCAAGCAGGTATAAATAACGCAACAAATCACGCCATTCTTGATGACGACGGAAGAGTCATGGTCTTAGTAAATTGGAATTCAGACATGGGCGACGGCTGGGAGCATACTTACGATCAATGGTATCCAACGGAATACGCAAATTCGGCTTACCGGCTCGGCATCAATTACCTGATCTATTCTCTTACCCACTGAAGCAGCTTTTGCGGCTTTCCGCCTAGGAAATCAAAAACCCCAAATTTTAATCTTCGCTGGCTTGCTGCGCGTCCATCTCTTGGCGACGGTAGCCTCCAAGAATTCCCTGCAAACCGTAATTCCCTTCATGACAAGCATACTCATACAGCTTAGTATCCGTCGCGTTAAACGAAATCTCACCACCCCAGCTTTCTGTGTAAAACACTGGGTCACTTACTTCAAACTCGTAGTAAATTTGTTGATCAGAGTAGCGCGTAAATCTTTCTATGATCCTTCCTTGGTCGGAAAGTGATGCCATCATGCGCGACTTTTGCTGGGGGTGTAGGTTAATAGTTTCCACAACCAACGTGTCTGCATCCCACCATGCTATGGAATCCCCCATCCATTGCTCAATGGCTTCTGGTCGATGATCTCCATTAATTGGGATGATTCGAGCATCGTGAACCATTTCTACGAGGATCATTACGTAATCGTCAGTCTGGACTATCTGGTACATATTGTTATAGAGCACACTATTCATAGGAGGCCCTGAGGTGCTACCAAAACCGATAAGGCAGCGTTCCGCCAGAGGTGCGCCCTCTGGCCCACCGTAACCAGAGAATTTCTCGTAAGCCTCTCGCCTCTCTTGATTGCCCTGCTCGGAGTACGGAATTCTTCCGTTCTCTGGATAAGTAATCCAACTTGTACGAAATTCTCCAAGGACATTGCCAAATTGAGTTCCGGGGTCTACCCAAAATGCATTGTAGCCTCGGCCACGAGCCAAATCAGTACCGTCCGGAAGTTCACCCTGGACTTGATTGTCATCTGTCGCCTGCCGGACATTCTGATGATTACTTGCGGTTAATCTTGCAACTTCATCGTCTGGAATAATCAAACCTGCGTTTGATAGATCTCTGGATCTTTGCATGGTCGTTATCGATGCATTTGTCCAGTAACCTTGCAAATCAGGTTTACCCCCCGAAGTTCTCGGCGGCTCGTAGTTTTGTGACACCGCTGCACTGTAAGCAAAGCAGGTAACTAAAAATGAGATTATTCTGAAAAGTTGCATAGTTGTCTCCAAGGTCAAACACTTGTCGAGAATTAATAACCGCCCAAAGCCTCGTATTATCCGAGTGTAGCACGTTTAATGGAATAACTCTGTGGCCAAAAGTCTTAAGTCTCGACCCTTAATTTTCAGGCTCATACAGAATATTTACAGGTGACGGACCGAAAGAAACCCAGGTCGCTTGCAAGGTTGCTCTACTAACATCGCCCGATGCCCAATCACAAACTCCCTCCGGGAAAATCTCCCTCAGCTCATTGTATTGATTCTGAGTAAACCCAACTCCATAATCAGCCGGGGTGATCGGTCTTAATTTGCAACTTACAACATCATTAGATAATGGACCTCCTGCGACATGTCGTGGCGTGGAATAGGCTGGATACAATTCATTACATCTAGAACTACCACGAAATGTTTGCGGCTCTTCAATTTTTACTAACGACTCGTCGCTTTGAACCCAACATGCGTCATTAAGATCTGTCGGGCGGTTTTCCACTACCTTTTCCGCCAAAGTATAATCTCGCGTGTCGCCTTTTATCCCCAGAAGCCATTGATCCATTGCTATGAAAAGTTCTTCCAAGTTGGTATCAGTTGTACCAAAGCCCCAGCGACCCCCAATCTGCATGACATGATTGTCGGCATGACCATTCGCATCAATCAAACGCTGCCTAGTGGAAAATTGATGAATTAGCATGTGAATGTTGCCCTGTTCGTCACTGTCCATGTAATTGCGATAATCGATAATAGCCGTGGAGGCAAGACCACCACCCCCATTGAGAATTCTGCCAGATTCTAATGCCCGCCTAACTGCTTGAATATCTGCCCTATGCCTTTCGGCGATGTGGTTCATATCACGATCGAAACCCCCAATATCGCGATTCAACTCTATAAACTGTTGTGGATTTATCAACCCTTGATTTAACGCAGCTAGGCCATATTGCACCCCAACATTATCAAGGGGTCTCTGAGCTTTCGAATCACCCATAACTTCACCGTAAACATTTATTGCATGGTCGTATACTGTAGCTCTGACGCCCTCAGTGTTAGCAAGATTGTAACGACGATTTGCCAATTCCAAGGTGCCTAATTCCCCACCTTGCTCCTCCGCGGAGTCATTAGCATTGAGCAGAGGGTCAAGCCGGGCAGCACCTCCCGCAAGATTCGGAATTGATTCCCAAACTCCAAAGCCTGAAATTGCTCTTTGCTGCTCAATACTGAAACTAGCAGGACTGGTTTGGGTAAAATAATAGTGCAACAAGCGAGCGTCTGCTAACGTGAAAATTGTCGATGAAATAACATCACGAAAGCTGGCCCCTACTATAATTCCATCAAAAACTCCGGGCTAGTTATCCGCAGTCTGATGGGACTGACAGGAACCGCCAGAAGACCCTGTTGCGACTGTATATATTGGGACCCCATAACGCTCAATAAACCGTTCTTTGAGCATAATGTGGGTTTCAGAAGCCAACAAGTCATTGCAGTTTTGCCCAAACACATTAAAGGTTGACGAAACAACTGCAAAACCCTGCTCGAAGAGTTCGCGCCTCATGACACCACCAGTTCGTGTTCCCTGCCGAAACCAACCTCCGCGGCAACCCCCTCCATGTGTGAAAACTAGTTTACGGTTCCAATGCTGACTAACTTGCCAAGGACTTAGTTGCTCGTCGACCTCCTCATGAAGCATTGCTATTTCATAAATTGCCCTATTGACTGCACCAGTCTCAATTCTGACGATGAAAGGTATAAAATCTCCATCTGGCTTTGATATATAGCCGAGATCGACCGGCGGGATGACAGCATAGGTCGATCGCCAAGGCTTGTAAGCTTGATCTAGATCCGACCAATACACATAGTCTACTTGTGTTTGGACCATACAACCCTCATCAGCTCGCTGAACTAAGGTTTTCCCACTTACGGTCTTAAATTTTTCCGCTTCACAGATAAACGGCACTTCGTGGTTCCCTGACAGAACGGGACCACTGATAGGATAATTCGTTAGGATGAGGGATTCCGAATAATTTCTTTCGTTTGAGTATACTAACAATTCGCTGTCGCCAATTGGCAATCCCGCCAAGAGTGCTTGTTTGGACTCCGGTGTGAAATCCCGGAAGGAAGACGTTACATCTTGACCGTTTAAGACATAACTTATTTGATCAGTCTCTACCTCAGGCCTAAACCTGACTTCAACCAAAACATCCCCGCCAGTGATTAGCCAAGGCTTTGTAGAAAGTGTTGTAATTTGAATCAGGCGGTCAGCTCGATTTGGAAAATTGGTTCCCGCCGTATCTATTAGCTCATCAGTAGAGCAACAAGTTAGTAACGTGATTGTCCCTAATAAGAAATATGAATAAAGAATCCGCATGAATGAGCCCAAAAATTTTTCTAAGTGTGCCAGATCAATAATAAATATTTTTGGTGATTGTTTTCAACTTATTGTTAAACAGATGATAGAATACTTGTTTGGAAGATCACATCTTATTTTATAGAAGTCGCTTCTGGGTTGGGTTTGGGTTTGTGTATGAATGCGAAAGATCAAATAGAACTGGTTAACGCAACAGAAACTAATGAGATCAAGGTCGATACCAAATGTGCAAAATGCACCAAATCGATTTGTTGTAACTCAATCAATCAAAAAATCCCGACTCCTAAGACAAAAGAGGATTTTGATCACTTACTTTGGCAAATTTCTCATGAGAATATAAACGTATTCAAAGATGCTGACGGATGGTTTCTTCACATAAATACAAATTGCAGCCATCTACTCCCGGGCGGCGTTTGTAGCATCTATGAAAATAGACCATGGGTCTGCAGAGAATATACAAATGATTTCTGCGAGTTCGATGAGTCTATTAAAGATGCGAGCGAACTCTGGTTCTCCAGTCATAAAAAACTTGAAAAGTATTGTAGGAAACGTTTTAAAAAATGGAATAAAAGATTCGAAATCTATGATTAAAATTCTCAAAAATCGAAAGGGCTTTGCCTTTTTTATAGCGCCATTTTTTTTCGTCGCGGCCACGACGCTCTTTGCCCAGGACTTGAGTCTCAAGGATAGATTAGAGTTGCTAAAAAAGACGCTTCTTGAACTTGATATCTCTGCAACAAAGTGCCTCGAGCAACTTGAGGATACAAGTACCAAATCAGAGACTGACTGTGACGACTTTCTTAGCTCACTAGACGGTCAAATTATGGCTGATTATGTTGCTCATTGCGAAGTTTTGAAATCTTGGCGAGATTCTTTTATTAATGATCCCTCTGCATCGGACAATGACAAAGAAACTGATCTCAATCTTATGACAGGAGTAGAATATTCTTGCGGAGACAATTTCCTAAAAAAACGCACCAATAACGTTGTTGCAGCCTTTGAATGGCTCGCAAAGAATCATAATCACCAAAGCGGGAGTTCTTCCTTGAGTCTGCGATTTTCCGAGTCACAATTTATGCGAACTCAGAACCAAGAGCGAAAATCGCTCCAAGACTCTCTCTTGCAGCAAAACGTGCGTCAAAGGTCCGAGATCAACCAAAGAAGAAATCAATTAGAGGGAGAATTAATTAGGCAGCAAATAAATTCAACACCATACCCACGTAACTAAGCGTTAATACAAAACTAAAAAGTCATTGTTAGGCAATGCAGCTGCAGCCGGAAAACTATAGTCATTAATATTTATTACTTCGGGGATTTCAAAATCTATGTTGCTACCATCTTCATTTACTAAACGTAAATTGAGACGCCCTCCACGAGAATGACTTATAGCTTCCCCCCAGACAATTAGACGCTTACCCTCCTGGTTTATGGCAAAAGTCGGGTTCTTTTGTCTTGTCTCTGAAAAAGGCTCCCCAACCGCTGACACGTTGGTTTGGTAGGAAAGATTCATCATCATTATACGATTCGTAGTTTCGAAAACCAGCCAATGGTCGCCATCGGCTGCCCTCACAATATCATTGGTGCTTAGGGGGCAAAAAGAAGCCTCCCATTTTTGCAAATTATGCACTGGTCCGTAATTAGTGTCAGTTATGCCTTTATTGATATTTTCTAAAGTTAATAACTGCATGTGCCTTCCAATTCCATCAATTGCTGAACGGTAAGCGATGATTAAATCCGATTCCTCAGGGTAATCCGCTGCGAGCGAACAGCAAGCACATGCGCCTAGGCCAGGATCGCTAACCACCATCTCGTCACTAAAGGTTTCCCCGAAATCCTCTGAGAACCTAGCAATCATAGTGCGTTCATGTTCTGCGGTGAGCGCGCCCGCACCCCAAACAAGGGCGACCTCTGATCCAAAAGCCGCAATATCACCCCCTGCATCAATTCCTTCCTGATAATTTCGCGCCATCGAACGCTGCACTTCAAACGCTGTTCTTTCAGGATTAGATCGACTGTAAATCATCTCGGAGGATCGAGGGTAATACCACATAACATGAACTCGACCATCGTCGGTCAAAGCAATAGAAGCTCGCGCTATAGAGAAGGTTTGCATCGCGAAGGCAGAGCTTGAGACTTTTACTGGCAAACTGAATTGCGACTTGTCCAAATCATATTGTCGATAGTAAAGATTACCTTCCCTAGAACCAGGTCGATTAATGCGTTTCTTAAAATAGAGTAAGTGGACATTGCCTTTATTGTCCACGGATAGACGCGGCTGCAAGCCGCCGTCTGGGGTTTGATGAATCAGGATTTCCGCAGATGCTAAACAGCTGAAAATAACGAAAAGGACTGAAATGATAAAAGTTTCAAATCTAATCAACACCGCACAGCCCCCTTTTTAAGGTGCACCAATCAATGGAAAAAAAGGTCATTTTAGGACAGACTTCGGAACGGATGTTATACTACCTAAGGAATTAAAGAAATTAAGAAGCTCCAAAAGAAATAGTCGCCTCACGAGTAAGTTGGCAGGTAAGAGATATGAAGTTAAACAGAATCAGCTTTACAAAAGACGCGTTGCTACTGCTTATATGTTTCGGACTATCTGCGTGCTCGAACGATCAGTCAGAACCACCAGCTTTAGCCAATGAAGTTACCTACAATACACAGCTCAATGTTCAACAAATAATGGGGCTCGTGCTGGAGCCCGCCTCAGACGTTCTGTGGGACTCAGCAGGCTGGGTAATGGATGCAGCCGGTTATGAAGATTTGTATCCGACGACGGATGAAGGTTGGGAATATGTTCGAGCACAAGCAGCCATAGTCGTCGAATCTGGAAACATGCTGGCATTGCCCGGAAGAGCCGAAGACGATGACGCATGGATGATTTATTCTGAAGGTTTGAGCGACGCTGGCATCCTAGCGATGGAAGCCGCAGCAGAGCAGAATGAAGAAGATTTTTTCCAAGCTGGCGCGCAACTCTATAGCGTTTGTACAGCTTGCCATCAGGCCTACAACCCGGACATTAACAGTCGATTTGTCGATAGCACGGCCAACTGAAATCTATTTTACAATGCATATGCACCCTACATTCTTGTTCCGACTTTTTTTCTTCCTGGTTTTCGCAACTTTATCGCTAACGGTGGCTGCTCATACCATTGAGGGCTCTGATGCTAATTTCGTGCAAGCCATTGACGGGCCAGCCATATTCCCGTTCATCTACCTCGGTGCCAAGCATATGATCACAGGATATGATCATCTGCTTTTTTTGGTAGGCGTAATTTTCTTTCTTTATCGCCCAAAGCATGTCGTTCAATACGTCACTCTCTTTGCTATCGGGCACAGTACAACGCTTTTATTTGGTGTGCTTGGAGACATTCAAGTAAACGCATATCTAATTGATGCTATTATCGGGTTGTCTGTAGTATACAAAGCATTTGAGAATATTGGCGGTTTCAAGAGACTGATAGGATTCGAACCGAACACAAAAATCGCGGTGTTCGTGTTTGGCTTATTTCATGGTCTTGGGCTTGCGACTAAGCTCCAAGAGTTCACGATCTCAGATAATGGGTTAGTAACAAATATTATTAGCTTCAACGTAGGTGTTGAAATAGGTCAAATACTTGCGTTATCAACAGTTTTCATCCTCCTTAGTCTATGGCGGACGAATTCTAGTTACCTAAAGCATGCATTCCTCACGAATACTGCACTAATCTCCGTAGGGTTTTTACTAGCGCGCTACCAACTCAGCGCCTCTTTCCTCCTGTCCCCGATTTAACCTCGTGAGGCTTTATGGATTCCGAAGAAAATCTAACTAGCACGCCCTCCCACAAAAATATATTGCTATCGATTGTTGGTGCGCTCGCGGTTGGCTTGCTAGTACTGTTAGCAGCGATATTGCCGGCAGAGTTTGGTATAGACCCCCTTGGAATCGGAAATCTTACGGGCTTAACCGAGCTATCGCGCGCTGAGAACCCGTTTGAGGAGCAATTAGAGTATCACCGGTCTGATTATGTCGAGTTTGAGTTAGGACCTTTCGAGTCCGTTGAGTATAAGTACACAATGGATTTGGATACACCAATGGTCTTTACATGGGAGGCTGACCGTGAAGTCTATTTTGATATGCACGCAGAACCGGCTGGCCTTGGTGAAGATTATGCCGAGAGCTTTGAGCAAGGCAATGATGTGAGCAGGACGGGCTCTTTCCATGCTCCATTTGCCGGCATACACGGATGGTTTTGGGAGAATAGAAGCGGCCGCACGGTTACGGTACGTCTATATGCTGCTGGTTTTTTCCTTGATTCAACGGTGTTCAGAGACGGTGGTGATTATAGCCGAGTCATTGACCCTGTAACCGAGCCTTAAAGCCATATCGAAGACAAAAAAAACCCGATCGCATGTCCTGCGATCAGGTTTTTATGAAAGCTAAAA
>ERZ802830.3281-NODE-3281-length-13920-cov-10.8138_pt1 | contig 13920 bp, 13 predicted proteins | sample MGYA00345654_ERZ802830 | MGnify/ENA primary metagenome ERZ802830 (study PRJEB30503, sample SAMEA104212375) | marine metagenome | biome: Westerlies Biome; feature: [SRF] surface water layer (ENVO:00010504) within the epipelagic zone...; material: water... | reverse complement strand
CACTCTCGTTTGCGTGAAACCGGACGACATTTTCCATGTGAAACTTCATGTGAAATTCCAAGTGAAATACCATGTAAAATTTCATGTTAAAAAAACCGAAGCAGAATTGTCTGGCGGCGTAAATCAAATTTTTTATCCGCTGCGAAAATCACCAGTTTGGCTGCCTTTTTCGGGGCGAATCACGGGCTGGGTGAGGGGCTGTACAAAAACGAGCTGAAATGGCGCGGCAAATGCGCCCGATTGTGGCATAATCTAAGGCTTGTGGGGTTGCTTTTGCGGCGGTGCTGGATTAATCAAACTGTGTCCGTGGCAAGTCTGCGGGAGAGCTATGGGAGAGCCAGGTGCCGGAGTTTCTGTCCGAATATCTACCAATCGCCATTTTCATTGCGATTGCGTTTGGATTGTCCGCGGCTTTTGTGGCCTCAGCGTTCATTTTCGGTAATCAGCGGCCAGATGATGAAAAGATGGCTGCGTATGAATGTGGTTTTGACGCGTTCGAGGACTCGCGGCGTCAGTTTGATGTGCGCTTCTACCTTGTCGCCATCCTGTTTATCATTTTTGATCTGGAAGTGGCCTTTTTGTTTCCGTGGGCTGTCTCGCTCGGCGGTATCGGGCTGTTTGGGTTTTGGTCAATGATGGTATTTCTTGCCGTACTGACGATTGGGTTCATCTATGAATGGAAAAAAGGGGCTCTGGAATGGGAGTAATAGACCCATATACCGCACCGCCGATCCCGCAGGGTCCTGACCAGGATGCGATCCTGAAGGCCGTTGGTGATGAAATCACCAACCGTGGTTTCGTTATTGCCAAGGCGGATAAACTGTTCAACTGGGCGCGTTCCGGATCATTGTGGCCGATGACGTTTGGCCTTGCGTGCTGTGCCGTTGAGATGATTCACTCGGCCTCAAGCCGTTATGACATGGACCGTTATGGCATGCTGTTCCGGCCCAGTCCGAGGCAATCGGATGTGATGATCGTTGCCGGGACCCTGACCAACAAAATGGCACCAGCGCTGCGCCGCGTCTATGACCAGATGCCGGAACCACGCTGGGTTTTATCGATGGGGTCGTGCGCCAATGGCGGTGGTTATTATCACTATTCTTACGCGGTGGTTCGTGGATGTGACCGGATTGTGCCGGTGGATGTCTATGTACCGGGATGCCCGCCTACCGCCGAGGCTTTGATCTATGGCCTGCTGCAACTGCAAAAGAAAATCCGGCGCACCGCGACAATCGCCAGAACGTAAACGTCAATAGTTTTGCCGGATCTGTGATGACGGCCCGGTTGATATCGAGACACAGGCAACATTATGTTGGCCACTCTTAGGGGATGTTAATGGGAGAGATGGATCAAATCGAAGATGGTCGGCCGACAGATGCCGCGCCATCCGCTTTGGAAACCATGGTTGTTCACCTGCAGCATCTGCTGGGTGATGCTGTTTCCAGCGCTGACATCTCCGGTGGCCAGATCATTTTGCGGACGACCTCGCCGGCGCTGATCACCTTGCTGACCAGCCTACGCGATGACGTGGTCGCCTCATTCAACCAGCTCACTGACTTGACGGCGGTTGATTACCCGGACAGGCCAGAACGTTTCGAGATGGTGTATCAGCTGTTATCGATGAAAAACAACATGCGTCTGCGGATCCTGATGCCGGTCGATGAAGGACAGACGGCGCCGTCCGTTGTTGGGCTTTTCAATTCTGCCAACTGGGCCGAGCGTGAGGTGTGGGACATGTTCGGCATATTCTTTGCCGGTCATCCCGATCTTCGCCGGTTGTTGACTGATTATGGCTTTGAGGGACATCCACTGCGCAAGGATTTTCCGCTCACCGGTCATGTCGAGGTGCGCTATGACGATACGCTGCGCCGAGTAGTCAATGAACCGGTCAGTCTGGTACAGGAATTTCGGGATTTTGACTTTCTCAGCCCATGGGAAGGCATGCAGGGTCAGATTGATGCTGGTTCTGCTGACAAAGTGGGCAAGGGCGAGTAGGGAAGACTGTCATGGCGGAAATGCAAATCAAACCTATCACCATGAATTTCGGACCGCAGCATCCAGCGGCACATGGTGTGTTGCGCCTTGTGCTGGAGATGGATGGCGAGGTGATTGAGCGCGCCGATCCGCATGTGGGTCTGTTGCATCGGGGCACTGAAAAGCTGATCGAGCATAAGACCTACCTGCAGGCTTTGCCTTATTTTGACCGGTTGGATTACGTCTCACCGATGAATCAGGAGCATGCGTGGGCTCTGTCGATCGAAAAAGCACTGGGAATCACGGTGCCGCGCCGGGCGCAATATATTCGCGTTCTGTATTGCGAGATTGGCCGGATTCTCAATCACATCATGAATCTTACGACTTTCGCCATTGATGTTGGCGCCATGACCCCCTTGCTTTGGGGCTTTGAGGAGCGTGAGCAATTGATGGGCTTTTATGAGCGTGCCTGCGGGGCTCGTCTGCATGCGGCCTATTTCCGCCCCGGCGGTGTGCATCAGGATTTGCCGGACGGTCTGCTTGATGAGATTTCGCAATGGGCGGCAAAATTCCCGTCTTTTATTGATGATCTGGAAATGCTGTTGACTGACAACCGTATTTTCAAGCAGCGCACCGTAGATATTGGCGTGATCAGCGAGGAAGATGCGCTTGATTTCGGCATGACCGGCCCGTGCCTGCGCGCCTCGGGCGTTGCCTGGGATCTGCGTAAAACACAGCCCTATGACGTTTATCCTGAGATGGAGTTTGACGTTCCGATCGGCAAAACAGGTGACTGCTATGCGCGCTACCTCGTCCGGGTCGAGGAGATGCGCCAGTCGCTGCGGATTATTGATCAGTGCATTGCCAATATGCCTGAGGGCCCGGTGCTTGCTGAAAACAACAAGGTCACACCACCCAAGCGCGGTGAGATGAAGAATTCGATGGAAGCGCTGATTCATCATTTCAAGCTCTACACCGAGGGTTTTCACGTTCCCGAGGGTGAGAGCTACACCGCTGTCGAGGCACCGAAGGGTGAGTTTGGCGTCTATGTTGTGGCTGATGGATCAAACCGGCCTTACCGCTGCAAGATCAGAGCCCCTGGATTTTACTTCATGGCTGCGGTGGATCATCTTTCGCGCGGCCATATGCTTGCAGATTCCGTGGCGATCATCGGATCGCTGGATGTTGTTTTTGGTGAGATTGATAGATGAGTATCGAAGCCCGCATTGCAGATGAACAGCCTGAAACCTTTAAATTCTCGGCAGAGAATGAAAAGGAAATCAAGCGCATCGTTGCCAAATATCCCAAAGGCCGGCAGGCCAGCGCGGTGATGCCGTTGCTCGACCTTGCCCAGCGCCAGCATGATAATTGGATTCCAATGAAAGCCATTGAACTGATTGCAAGAAAGCTGGATATGGCCGAAATCAGGGTGCTTGAGGTCGCAACCTTCTACACCATGTTCAACCTCAAACCGGTGGGCAAGTATTTCCTGCAGGCCTGTACGACAACCCCTTGTTGGCTGCGCGGCTCGGACGAGATGATGCGCTGCATCAAGGACCGTTATGCCATCGCTTCGGGTGAGACCTCGGAATGTGGGCGCTTTTCGCTGCTGGAGGTGGAATGTCTTGGTGCGTGTGTCAATGCGCCGATTCTTCAGGTCAATGATGATTTCTATGAAGATCTTGATTACGCCTCGACCGCTGCTCTGCTGGACTCACTTGAGGCGGATGCCCCGCTTCCGGTTGGCTCGGTGATGGGTCGGTCGGGGTCGGAGGCAACCGGCGGGGCGACTAGCCTTGCAACGCTGAAACCGAAACAATCGGGAGTGGCCAATGCTTAAGGATGCAGATCGTATTTTCACTAACATCTATGGGTGGGGTGATGCGGGCCTGACGGGGGCCAGGAAGCGGGGCGACTGGTCAAACACGGCAAAGCTGATCAAGCTTGGCCATGACGAGATCGTTGAGCGCATCAAGGCGTCTGGCTTGCGCGGGCGCGGCGGTGCAGGTTTTCCAACCGGGTTGAAATGGTCTTTCATGCCCAAGGAAGTCAAGGATCGCCCGCATTATCTTGTCGTCAATGCCGATGAGTCTGAGCCAGGCACATGCAAGGACCGTGACATCATCCGGCATGAACCGCACAAGCTTCTCGAAGGCTGTGTTGTCGCTGGTTTTGCGATGCGGGCGCATGCCGCCTACATTTACATCCGCGGTGAGTTTGTGAATGAAGCGCGCCGTCTGCAGGCCGCAATTGACGAGGCGTATGACGCTGGCCTGCTTGGCAAGAATGCTGCCAAATCGGGGTGGGATTTTGACATTTACCTGCATCGCGGGGCTGGTGCCTATATCTGCGGTGAGGAAACAGCGCTGTTGGAATCGCTTGAGGGCAAAAAGGGCCAACCACGCTTGAAGCCGCCATTTCCGGCGGGTGTTGGTCTTTATGGCTGTCCCACAACGGTCAATAATGTCGAATCCATTGCTGTCGCACCAACCATTCTGCGACGAGGTGCGGACTGGTTCGCGGGTCTTGGCAAGGAGAACAACACCGGGACCAAGTTGTTCTGCATTTCCGGGCATGTTAACAATCCGTGCAATGTTGAAGAGGAAATGGGCATTCCCCTGCGTGAATTGCTGGAAAAACATGCTGGCGGTGTTCGCGGTGGCTGGGACAATTTGCTTGCCGTCATCCCGGGAGGGTCCTCAACGCCGTTGATGCCCCGCGATGTCTGTAATGACATGACCATGGATTTCGATGCACTCCGCGCGGCCGGAACGGGTCTTGGCACGGCAGGCGTTATCGTCATGGACCGCAACACCGACATCGTCAAGGCAATCGCCCGTCTGTCTTATTTCTACAAGCATGAGTCCTGTGGCCAATGCACGCCTTGCCGTGAGGGCACAGGGTGGATGTGGCGGATGATGGAACGACTTGTTCGCGGTGAGGCTGAGTCGCACGAAATTGACACGCTGGAGCAGGTTACGCGCCAGATTGAGGGACATACGATCTGCGCTCTTGGTGATGCGGCCGCTTGGCCAATTCAGGGTCTCATCAAGCATTTCAGACCGGAAATTGAACGGCGCATTGCCGCGCGTCATTCAGCTGACGCCGTCAATGCTGCTGAATAGGGAGCCCAGAAATAGATGCCAAAGCTGACAGTGAACGACATTGAGGTTGAGGTCGAGGACGGCGCCACCGTTTTGCATGCCTGCGAGGCGGCAAATGTTGAAATTCCACGTTTCTGCTATCACGACAGGCTGTCGATTGCGGGTAATTGCCGGATGTGCCTTGTTGATATGGAGCGGGCGCCAAAGCCGATTGCGTCCTGCGCGATGCCGGCTGGCGACGGTATGGTCATCCGTACCGATACTGACAGGGTGAAAAAGGCGCGTGAAGGCGTCATGGAATTTCTGTTGATCAACCATCCGCTCGATTGCCCGATCTGTGATCAGGGCGGTGAATGCGACCTGCAGGATCAGGCAATGGGCTATGGCTTTGATGGCTCGCGCTTCGATGAGAACAAGCGCGCCGTTGAGAATAAACATATGGGCCCATTGATCAGCACGACGATGACCCGTTGTATCCACTGCACGCGCTGTGTGCGCTTTGCGACAGAGGTCGCCGGTGTGCCTGAGCTGGGCGCGATTGGCCGCGGTGAGTCGGTGGAGATCACAACCTATCTCGAAAAGACGCTGGCGTCGGAATTGTCGGCCAATGTCATTGATTTATGTCCGGTTGGCGCGTTGACTTCAAAGCCCTATGCCTTTGCCGCGCGACCCTGGGAGCTGAACAAGACCGAGTCCATTGACGTGATGGACGCGCTTGGCAGTAACATCCGTGTTGATGCCCGTGGAGCGCAGGTGATGCGTGTGCTGCCCCGGCTGAATGAGGACATCAACGAGGAATGGATTTCTGACAAAACCCGCTATGCGGTGGATGGGTTGCGCCGCCAACGTCTTGACCGGCCTTATCTGCGGGGTCGTGACGGCCGTCTTGCGCCGGCCAGCTGGGATGATGCGTTCAAGGCTATAGCGGCAAAGATGAAAAAGGCAAAGCCAGCGACGATGGCGGCGATTGCAGGTGATCAGGTCGATGCCGAGGCTATGTTCGCGCTGAAAACACTGTTTGGCAAAATGGGCAGTGGCAATATCGATTGTCGGCAGGATGGTGCCAAAATTGGCGGAGCGCGGGCGGGATACCTCTTTAACTCGACCATTGCTGGCATTGATGACGCGGACGCTCTGCTGATCATCGGCAGCAATCCACGCATCGAGGCTGCTGTGCTGAATGCACGCATTCGCCGGAACTGGCTGTCCACCGGCCTGCCAGTTGGTGTTGTCGGGCCAAAAATGGATCTTACCTATGACGCGGCTTTCCTGGGTGATGAGCCAGCGGTGCTTGCCGATCTTGCGTCTGGCAAACATAAATTTGCCGCCAAATTGAAAAAAGCGAAGCGCCCGATGATCATTATTGGCATGGGTGCGCTTGCCCGGGCAGACGGCGCGGCAGTGCTTGGTCAGTCGCGTGATATTGCTGAGACCTACGGCGTTGTTACAAAAACATGGAATGGTTTCAATATCTTGCATAGTGCGGCCTCGCGCGTTGCGGGTCTTGATATGGGCTTTGTGCCGGAAAAATCGGGCCTCGATGTAGAGGCGATGTGCAAGGCGGCCGAGGCTGGTAAACTTGATCTTGTCTGGTTGCTTGGCGCAGATGAAGCTGATCTGCCCCGTCTGAAAAATGCCTTTATCGTCTATCAGGGGCATCATGGTGACAATGGCGCGCATCATGCCGATGTGGTGTTGCCGGGCGCGGCCTACACGGAAAAAGACGGCATCTATCTAAATACCGAAGGGCGTGTTCAATATGCCAACCGGGCGGCCTTCCCTCCGGGTGAGGCGCGCGAGGATTGGGCGATATTGCGGGCTTTTGCCGGCGTTATGAAGATCAATTTTGGCTTTGACTCGCTGGATGAGTTGCGTGAGTTATTGTTCCGTGCGGTGCCGCATTTTGCTGATCGGGACATGATCAGCCCGACAAAATGGGTTAAATTTGGCAGCCGTGCCAAGGTCAAGCCTGTTAAATTTACCACTGCCATCGATAATTTTTACATGACCTGTGCAATCAGCCGCGCATCGGAGACGATGGCTGAATGTATGCGGGCAAACGGCACGGATCGGGCTGAGGCGGCGGAATAATTATGATTGACCTTCTCACTCACAGCTATGTCGTCAATGTGGCGTGGATACTTGCCCAGATCCTGATGGTCATCGGGCCACTGCTTATCGCTGTTGCCTATCTTACGCTAGCCGAACGCCGGGTGATTGGGTTCATGCAGCTCCGCAAGGGGCCAAATGTGGTTGGACCGTTTGGTCTGTTCCAGCCCTTTGCCGATGCACTGAAGCTGATGGCCAAGGAAACCATTCTGCCAGCGGGTGCCAACAAGGTTGTTTTCCTGTTTGCGCCCATGCTGACCTTCATTCTGGCGATTGTCGCCTGGGCGGTGATACCGTTTGGCGAGGGGCTGGTGATTGCCGACATCAATGTTGGCATCCTGTATCTGTTCGCCATTTCCTCGCTAGGCGTCTATGGCGTGATTATGGCGGGGTGGGCCAGTAACTCCAAATATGCTTTTCTGGGTGCATTGCGCTCGGCGGCGCAGATGGTGTCCTACGAGGTGTCGATGGGGCTTGTCATCATCAATGTGCTGCTCTGCGTTGGATCGCTCAATCTGAGCGCAATTGTCGAGGCACAGCGCGATATGTGGTTTGCCCTGCCATTGCTGCCGATGTTTGTGGTGTTTTTCATCTCGACACTGGCCGAGACAAACCGGGCTCCCTTTGACCTGCCGGAGGGCGAGTCAGAACTGGTTGCCGGCTATTTTGTTGAATATTCCTCCATGAGCTTTGCCCTGTTCTTCCTTGGTGAATATGCCAACATGATTTTGATGAGCAGCATGACCGTGGTTCTGTTCATGGGGGGCTGGTTGCCACCGTTTGATATTTTCCCACTCAACGTCATTCCGGGGCCGATCTGGTTCATCTTGAAGATCATGCTGGTGTTGTTCGTGTTTTTGTGGGTGCGGGCGACGACCCCGCGCTATCGCTATGACCAGCTTATGCGGCTTGGCTGGAAAATCTTTTTGCCTTTCTCACTTCTCTATGTCGTGGCGACTGCTGGCTTTTTGCTGGCGACAGACCGTCTGCCAACGATCATGGCTGGCTAGGGCCGGGAGGATATCATGCGTGCTTTGACTGACCAACTTCGTTCTTTCTTATTGCTGGAACTTGGCAAGGGCCTGTTTTTGACCCTGAAATATTTTTTCAAGCCAAAGGTCACAATCAATTACCCCTATGAGAAGGGTAGCCTGTCCCCCCGGTTTCGCGGTGAGCATGCGTTGCGTCGCTATCCAAATGGCGAGGAGCGCTGCATTGCCTGCAAATTGTGCGAGGCGGTCTGTCCGGCGCAGGCCATCACCATTGAGGCCGAGCCGCGTGATGATGGCAGCCGCCGGACCACACGCTATGACATCGACATGACAAAATGCATCTATTGCGGATTTTGTCAGGAAGCCTGTCCGGTTGATGCGATTGTTGAGGGGCCGAATTTTGAGTTTGCCACCGAAACCCGCGAGGAACTCTATTACGACAAGGATAAATTGCTGGCGAATGGTGATCGCTGGGAAACGGAAATTGCCCGTAATCTGGGTGCCGACGCGCGGTGGCGCTGAGCCGTACGGCTCCGGGGAGGACTAAATTTTGCATATCTTAAACGAAAGTAGGCAGCCATGATTGAGGCGCTGTTTTTCTACCTGTTTGCCGGAATCATGCTGGCAAGTGGCCTGATGGTTGTGGTCTCGCGCAACCCGGTCTATTCGGTGCTGTTCCTTATCCTTGCCTTTTTCAACGCTGCTGGGCTGTTTGTCCTGATCGGTGCCGAGTTTTTGGCGATGCTACTGGTGGTGGTCTATGTCGGCGCGGTGGCGGTGCTGTTCCTGTTTGTTGTGATGATGCTCGACATCAATTTCTCTGAGATGCGGGCCGGGTTTCAGAAATATCTGCCGCTTGGCCTTATTGTCGGGGGTATTCTGGTTTTTGAACTTGTTGCCGCGATGTATGGCGATGTTTTCAAGGGTGCCACGCTGCCCGAAGCAATGGATATCTCCAACACCCGGGCGCTGGGTAATGTCATCTATACAAAATACATGTATCTGTTCCAGGTCGCCGGTCTCATTCTTCTGGTGGCAATGATCGGGGCCATTTCGCTGACCATGCGCAAGCGTGAGGGTGTCCGCCGACAGTCAGTTGCAGCGCAGAATTTGCGCAGCCGCGCGGAGACAGTCGAGGTTGTTTCGGTGCCATCCGGTTCCAGTCCGGAAAACCTGTCGACCGCGGCGGTGAAATCAACGAAAACGACGTCAAGGAATGGGGGTAACACCTGATGCTTGAACTATCCTTGAGCCATTATCTGACGGTATCGGCAATCCTGTTTGCCCTTGGCATTTTCGGGATTTTCCTGAACCGGAAAAATGTCATCACCATTTTGATGTCGATTGAATTGATGCTGCTGGCGGTGAATATCAACATGGTGGCGTTCTCTGCCTATAATGGGAATCTGGAAGGGCAGGTGTTCTCTCTGTTCATCCTGACGGTCGCGGCTGCCGAAGCGGCGATTGGTCTTGCCATCCTTGTTGTGTTCTTCCGAAATCGTGGGTCGATTGCGGTTGAAGACGTAAACATGATGAAGGGCTGATAACAGATGTATTCCTCCATCGTATTTCTACCGCTTCTGGGATCTGTGATCGCTGGCTTCCTCAGCCTCTACAACCGTGATCGCATGGCCGAACTGGCGACGATTGCCGGCTTGCTGCTCTCGCTGCTGTTCTCCATTATCGCTTTTGCAGAGGTTGCCATCGGCGGCGAGCCTGTAACGGTTGATCTGGCCCGCTGGATTGTTTCGGGGGATTTTGTCGCACATTGGCGGCTGCGCTTTGACACGCTGACTGCGGTGATGCTGATTGTTGTCACCGGCGTGTCCTCGATGGTGCATATCTATTCTGTTGGCTATATGTCGCATGACAAGGCGCGTGCCAGATTCATGTCCTATCTCAGCCTGTTTACCTTTGCCATGCTGATGCTGGTAACAGCTGACAATCTGGTCCAGCTGTTCTTTGGCTGGGAAGGAGTGGGCGTTGCCTCCTACCTGTTGATCGGGTTTTGGTACAAAAAGGACAGCGCCCATACCGCCGCGATGAAGGCTTTTGTTGTCAACCGGGTTGGTGATTTCGGGTTTGCCCTTGGCATTCTTGCTGTCTATCAGATTTTTGGCTCTGTTGAATTTGACGTCATTTTCAACGATGCGGGTTTATTGTCCAAGACTGACATCTCGTTCCTTGGTTTCACGCTTCCCGCCCTTGAGGTGGCTGGCATCCTGCTGTTCATTGGTGCCATGGGCAAATCCGCCCAGTTGGGCCTGCACACCTGGCTGCCTGATGCGATGGAAGGCCCAACCCCAGTCTCGGCACTGATCCATGCGGCAACGATGGTGACAGCTGGTGTGTTTATGGTCTGCCGTCTCTCGCCAATGCTGGAATTTGCGCCTGTATCGCTGGCGGTGATCACCATCATTGGTGGAACGACAGCGATCTTTGCGGCCACCGTCGGCATGACGCAGTTTGATATCAAGCGGGTGATTGCCTATTCGACCTGCTCTCAGCTTGGTTATATGTTTTTTGCTGCCGGCGTATCAGCCTATCCAGCCGCGATGTTCCACCTGACGACACATGCCTTTTTCAAGGCGTTGCTGTTCCTTGGAGCAGGATCGGTCATCCACGCGCTGTCTGATGAGCAGGATCTGCGCCGCATGGGGGGCATCTGGAAAAAAATTCCGGTGACCTATGCGATGATGTGGATCGGCTCGCTGGCGCTTGCTGGCTTCCCCTTCTTCGCCGGCTTCTATTCAAAGGACATGATCCTTGAGGCGGCCTATGCCGCGCATACGGGGGTTGGCAATTATGCCTTCTGGATGGGCTGCGCGGCGGCATTCCTGACCGCCTTCTATAGCTGGCGTTTGTTGATCATGGCGTTTCATGGCAAGCCCCGCGCCTCAGCTGAGGCGATGGCGCACATCCATGAATCACCAAAAGTGATGACCATTCCGCTGTTTGTACTGGCGCTTGGGGCGATTTTCTCAGGCTGGCTTGGTTATGAGTTGTTTGTCGGCCATAACATGGCGGCGTTCTGGGGCGACTCGATTTTCATCCTGCCATGGAATCACGCCATGGAGGGAGCGCACCACGTTCCGACATGGGTGAAGCTGCTGCCGGTCGTACTGGCGGCAAGCGGGGTTGTGCTGGCGGTTCTGTTCTATGTGGTCCTGCCTGACATGCCGAGGCGTGTCGCAGCGGCGTTTCGCCCGATTTATCTCTTCTTCTTCAACAAATGGTATTTCGACGAGCTGTATGATCGCATTTTTGTCGGTCCGGCTGTCCGTTTCGGCGCCCTGCTGTGGCAACGCGGCGACAAGGATACAATCGACGGTTTCGGCCCGGACGGCATGTCGGCTCTGGTTTACCGGATTTCCGGCTATTGTGCCCGCATTCAGACTGGCTTTGTCTTCCATTATGCCTTTGCGATGCTGATTGGTGTGGTGATTTTTGTCACCTGGTATTATCTGCGAATCAGAGGGGTGGGGGTTTAAATAATGATTGGTGACTGGCCCATTCTGACGATTGTCACGTTTCTGCCACTCTTCGGCGCGTTGTTTCTGCTGATGATCCGTGGTGAGGACGAAGTTGTTGCGCAGAATGCGCGCCATGTCAGCTTGTGGGTGACAGGGTTTACCTTCCTTGTCTCGCTCACCCTGCTGATTGGTTTTGATCCCCAGATACCCGGCTATCAGTTCGAGGAAACGGCCGAATGGCTGCCCGGAACTGGCATTGGCTATCACATGGGTGTTGATGGTATCTCGATGCCCTTTGTGCTGCTCTCCACCTTTTTGACGCCGCTGTCAATTCTGGCGAGCTGGAAGGCGATCAAGGTACGGGTACGCGAATATATGATCGCTTTCCTTGTTCTCGAGACGATGATGGTCGGCATGTTTGCCTCGCTCGACATGTTGATGTTCTATCTGTTTTTTGAGGCAGTGTTGATCCCGATGTTCATCATTATCGGTGTGTGGGGTGGGGCGCGGCGTGTCTATGCGGCGTTTAAATTCTTCCTCTACACGCTGCTTGGTTCGGTGCTGATGCTTGTCTGTATGCTGGCGATGTATATCGAGGTTGGCACGACGGATATTCCGGTCCTGACCGGCTACAGCTTTGGTGTTGGGATGCAGACTTGGCTGTTCCTTGGGTTCATGGCGTCCTTTGCGGTAAAGGTGCCGATGTGGCCTGTTCACACATGGTTGCCGGATGCGCATGTCGAGGCGCCCACCGCTGGATCGATGATTTTGGCTGGTGTTCTGTTGAAGATGGGCGGCTATGGTTTCATCCGGTTCTCGTTGCCAATGTTCCCGCATGCCTCGGAATTTTTTGCGCCGCTGATTTTTTCCCTGTCGATTATTGCTATCATCTACACATCGCTTGTCGCGCTCGCGCAGTCCGACATGAAAAAGCTGATTGCCTATTCATCGGTCGCCCATATGGGCTTTGTTACGATCGGCATTTTCACCCTGACGGAACAGGGTATTGCCGGGGCGATGTTCCAGATGATCAGCCATGGCCTTGTTTCGGCGGCCCTGTTCTTCTCGGTGGGTGTTGTCTATGACCGGCTCCACACACGCGATATAAGCGCCTATGGCGGTGTTGCTGCGGTGATGCCGCGCTATGCTGTGTTCTTTATGTTCATGATGCTGGCGTCGGTTGGTTTGCCGGGCACCAGTGGCTTTGTTGGTGAAATGCTGGTTCTTGTTGGCGCATGGAAAGCTAGCACTTGGGTGGCTTTCTTCACCGCAACGGGGCTTGTTCTTGGTGCCACCTACATGCTGTGGCTCTATCGCCGGGTGATGTTTGGCGGCATTGTGCATGATGATGTGAAGACCATGGAGCCGATTAACAGACGCGAATTTGCGATTTTCCTGCCAATCACGGTGTTGGTGTTGTGGTTTGGTGTCTACCCCGCATCACTGCTCGATTTGATGGCGGGATCAATACAGCTTGTGCTTGATACGGTATCGTCGAGTGGCGTATCGCTCCTGGCGCGGAACTAAGAGGCGGTTATGGCTTTTCAGATGACAGACATTATCCCGGCGCTTCCGGAAATTTTTCTGGCCGGGCTGGCGCTTGTTCTGGTGCTGGTGGCTGCCTTTGGTGGCGAGGGGGCAGGCAATGCCCGTCGCGTCACCCGGCTGTCGCTTGTTGGTATCGCCATTGCAATGTTCTTGCTGGTGCAAGGGGATGCGATGCCATCATTGGCGTTTGGTGGCATGTTTGCTGCTGACTCCTTCGCGTTCTACATGAAGGCGCTGGTGCTTGTTGGAACCTTTGCCGCGCTGCTGCTCTCGCTTCGTCCAGAGGGTAATGATGACATCAACAAGCCGGAATTTGCCTTGCTGGTGATGCTGGCACTCGTTGGCATGATGCTGATGATCTCGGCTGACGATCTGTTGGCGCTTTACATGGGTATTGAGCTGCAGTCGCTGCCACTTTATGTGGTCGCCGCCATGCGCACCAATTCGCTGCGCTCGTCTGAGGCGGGTCTCAAATACTTCCTGTTGGGCGCGCTGTCCTCGGGCATGCTTCTTTATGGCGCCTCGCTGGTCTATGGCATCTGTGGCACCACGGATTTTGCCGGAATTGCCGCGTCACTCTCCTCTGGTGATTTACCTGTTGCCTTTATTGTCGGCATGGTCTTCATGGTTTCTGGCCTTGCCTTCAAGGTATCGGCCGCGCCATTCCATATGTGGACACCTGATGTCTATGAAGGCTCGCCCACCCCAGTAACAACATTG
>ERZ802830.3279-NODE-3279-length-13931-cov-20.9228_pt1 | contig 13931 bp, 13 predicted proteins | sample MGYA00345654_ERZ802830 | MGnify/ENA primary metagenome ERZ802830 (study PRJEB30503, sample SAMEA104212375) | marine metagenome | biome: Westerlies Biome; feature: [SRF] surface water layer (ENVO:00010504) within the epipelagic zone...; material: water... | reverse complement strand
AAGCCTCTCCGAGCTCCGCTCTGAGAGGCTTTTTTTATGACTTACTTCATGGAAATAGTATGGTAGAAGCCCAACTGAATCCGTACATTTAGCTATGATTGTCCCGCTACATAGAATAAAAAAAGTACCATCGGATATAGGTTCTATTCAGAACACAACGAAATCTATCCAGTCCATATTTGTGATGTTTTTGATGGTACTCACTTGGCTACTCAATTTGAATATGGATAAGGTGCACGCCCAGGTAATTGATGAGTGGAGGGTCTATTCTTCCTTTTCCACTGTAAATGATGTTGTGGTAACCGATCAGGGATATAGATTTGTTGCAACTCAGGGTGGTCTGGTCATTACAGACCCTTTAGGTGTTACTACCACACTAACTACCATGGATGGGTTACATCGTTTGGATATTCAAAAATTGGCCTATCATCCTGCCTCGAAGCAATTATTTTTAGGTTATATAGATGGTGCAATTGATGTGTATGACTCAGAATATTCAACGGTACAAACCCTTAATGATTTACTCAGAGTTGATCAGTACCCTTCCAAATCGATTCGTGATTTTCTTGTTTATAATGATATTCTATTTGTAGCCACCGAATTTGGAATTATTGAGTTTAATATAGATGACTTATACGTCCAGCAAAGCTACATAGGGCTTGGTAATCTCGATCGAGGCACGCCTGTATATGCGTTGGATATTGTGGGAAATTACATTATTGCAGCTACATCTGGTGGAATAGTCACAGCTAGTTTGACAGACAACTTAATTGTTAGTGACTCTTGGACCGTATATACAACGATGGATGGTTTGCCTAGCAATCTTGTGCAAGATGTTGGCTTTTATAATGATGTTGCCTATGCCGTAGTGCAGGAGTCCCTGTATACATTGGATGGTGTGCGTTGGATCAAGGAAGATGGTATTAATTATCTTCAATCAATTGACATAGTTCACCAAGCTAATGGCCAAGATCTCTTGTTGGTATTTAACAACAGAATTATGCGCCGATCAACCTATACATCGACTAAGATATATCGGGTCGATAATGTTCGAGGTATTCGCACCGGTACTATGTCATCTGATCACTTGATAATGGGTACGACGGATTTAGGGTTGTTAGTATTTACTAGTACCACGGATTGGGATCAATTTGTACCAGTTGGCCCATATACTAATTTTTTTGCGGGTTTGGATTGGTCTAATGGGCGCTTATTTTCAGCATCATCCCAAAATGTTACAGGCGACAGAATTATTGATAGATCTAAGGGATATTCGTTTTTTCAGGATAGTTCCTGGGTAAGTTTTAATGCCCAAAATACTGAATTATTGGATCAAGAGAATTTTAAACAAGCCTTTACAACAGCCCAAAATAGCACTCATTATTTTATTGGCTCTTGGGGAAGTGGGGTAGTCAAGCACAATAAAACTACCAACGCTATACAAGTATATAATGCATATAACAGTACCATCCGAGGTTGGGAAGCTGATAATCCGGATTATACGGTAATTTCTGGTTTATCTGCAGACAGTAAAGATCAGGTTTGGCTAGTCAGTCGGTATGGATCAGAGCCGCTATATGTGTATGAACCAAATCAAGATACTTGGCTCGCACATTCTAAAGATAACGCAGTGAGTACACTTGATGAATATGTAGACTTGTTCATCGATTCAAATAATTATAAGTGGATTTCCCTTCAAAGTTCAACAGGAGATGGTACAGGCTTGTTAGTACTTGATACCAACGATCCTATGAATACTCAAGATAACCGAGGGGTCAAACTTACTACTTCAGCCGTTAATGGTAATTTACCGGATAATAAAGTCACTGCTTTTTTGGAAGACAAAAATGGGGAAGTGTGGATAGGCACGGCCCGAGGGATTGCTCGGTTTCTATTTCCCAGATTCATCGTAGATAGTCAACGGTCATCTGAACGTCAATCTCAATGGTTATTGAATGAAGATACTTCTGCAGTTTCACGATATTTGTTGCGTGACAGTAATGTGAGTGCCATGGCAGTAAATGGCGCTAATCAGAAATGGATTGGGAGTGTAAATCAGGGTTTATGGCTGTTGAATGAAGAAGGGAGTGCCATCCTGAAGCGTTATACAGAAGAAAACAGTCCGTTAATTTCAAATAATATTTTGTCCATTACAGTAAACGAAGAGTCAGGCGAGGTGTTTGTTGCCACCGATAGAGGATTGGTAAGTTTTATTGATATAGCACAATCCCCCAAGACGACAATGGGGTCATTAAAAATCTATCCCAATCCGTTTTTATATGATCAACATGAGCGAATCATAATAGAAAATTTAAGCCAAGCAACACGAATTAGAGTACTTGATGCGGGTGGAAATGTCGTACATGAACTACAAGCAAGCGGTGGTCGTGTACAATGGGACGGGTATGACTCAAGGGGTCGTAGACTCAGTAGTGGGGTCTATTTTTTAGTAGCCTGGGACGTCAAAGAAGGTGAACGGGGAGTTGGTAAAGTTGTTATTATCCGATGATATGATCCAAGAACCCTCGACAAATACCTCAAGCTCAAAGGCGGCCGCGGATGCATCAACCCGAGAGGATATAGTAAGCCAATTGGATTTAAGTGCCGTGATTATTCACTATCAGACTCCGGATTTACTGAAAATGGCGGTCGAATCATTTAAACGGTTTTACCCTAAAACGCCACTTTATGTAGTGGATAATGGCTCTGATTCAGATGTAGTTGATCGAGTAGAGGAGTGGATTGGGGCGCAATCGAACACGCAATGGGTTCGTTTGCCGAAGAATGTGTACCACGGGCCAGCGATGGATTTTGCAGCGCGACAAATCGTGAAATCGAAGTATGTCTTTTTTCTGGATAGTGACACCGAAACCAAAGAAGGGGGTTTTTTAGAGAGGATAGTGGAGCATTTGGAGTCTGATGAGAAAAATTATGCCGCTGGGATGTTTAATCGAGTAAATAAACGGGGCTTTAGTACCAACAACTCATCAGGGGAGCTCATTTTGCAAACGCCGTACATGGTCGTACATCGGGCTTTATATCTTCAATTCCCTCCTTTTATTCATCATGGTCAACCTACTCTTCAAAATTTTAGAGAAGCCTGGGTAGAGGGATTTAAGTTGGTGGAATACCCGATGAGCCATTATATTGATCATTTATGGCGAGGAACCGCTAGAAAGACGGGTTATGGTTTAGGTTGGCGGGCAAAGCTAGAGTACATTCTTAATAAGCTTGGGGTCTAATGGCTAGAAAGGTCGACATTAGCATCGTAATTGTTAACTATAAAGTGAAGGAATACGTCTCGAATTTGCTTAGTTCAATTCGAAAAGCTGCAGGTGAATATGCGGTGCAGGTATTTGTGGTAGATAACGATTCTGGGGATGATTCGGTTTCTTATTTACAACAGCGCCATCCTGACGTAAGTTATATTGCAAATAAGGACAATGTAGGATTCGGTAAGGCGAATAATCAGGCGATTAAACAGGCTAAAGGCGAGTTTACTCTGATCATTAATCCAGATACCCTTGTTAGTGAGGACACCTTTTCTACCCTCATTTCCCATATGAGATCTAATCCTGAATGTGGGGCGGCGGGTTGTAAAATTCTCAACCCCGATGGTAGCTTTGCGCCTGAATCTAAGCGTTCCGTCCCTACTATTTGGGCAGCGTTGACAAAGTTATTGGGTTTACACACGTTATTTCCGAAATCACGTTTGTTTGGCCAGTATTACCTTAGTTGGCTTACAGAAGATCAACAGGCGCAGGTTCCCGTCTTATCGGGCTCATTTATGTTTTGGAGAACGGACCTGTTACAACAACTAGGGGGCTTTGATGAACGTTTTTTTATGTATGGTGAGGACATTGATTTGTGCTACCGTGTGGAAGATACCAGCTATCATATTGACTATGTTCCTTCCACCTCCATCATTCATTATAAAGGGGAGAGTACAAAAAAAGGGGATCTACGATATATTCGGATTTTTAATGAAGCCATGTATTTGTTTTTTGATAAGCATCAATCCTCGCGATATAGTGCCTTATTTAAAGCAGTAATTTTTTCAGCAATTTGGTTAAAAACTATTTTTTCGTTTGTTTTTAGTCGTTTAAAAGCGATTTCTTGGATTGCAGCCGATCTTGTACTGTTAAACATCTCCATTATTTTGGGTTTCTTAATACGGTTTCAATTCAGTGTTGAAATTTTCAGTGACCTGCAGTCTTTTCAGTTTCTTTGGGTCAATCTTTTAGCGTCAGGTATATATCTGTTGATTGGGGCGCTATTAGGTTTATATCAGCATAAAAATGACTCTATTTCTACCCCTTTAAAAGCCCTCTTTTTTTCGTATTTAGGAGTGGCTGCGATTACGTTTTTTGCACGAAACCTAGCCTTTTCTCGCTTATCTCTTTTGATTGGTTTTGGGGTTTCAGTGACGCTGATGATAGGATTGAAGCTAGTTCAGATAAATGCTAGAAGGAATCAAACAAATGCCAAAGGGCAAATAAAGAAATCCAAGATTCTTCTAGTAGGTACTCAAACAGATGCCAAAGAACTTATACCTAAAATACATGCTAGACCAGATTGGAATGTGGAGGTATTAGGCTGGGTCCAGACGGATCATAGTTTTGGGGAAAATGCACTAGAAAATGAACAGGCGCTGGCACACCAGAAAGCAATGCCAAGCTCACTTGGGTCATTGAGTCAATTGGAGGATTTAGTGAAGGCGTATCATGCAGATCAGGTACTATTCTCGTTACGTACTCTATCTTATAAAGAGATGCTGCGAGCCATTTCTACCTTGCAGGGTGTGTCGGTACAGTGCAAACTCATTCCTGATAGTATGGATTTTATTTTAGGTAAATCAAACGTCGAATACTTGGAGAGTTTGCCTCTGGTTGAGGTAGAACTTGCATTGAATAAGCCCGTTAATCGGTTTATAAAAAGAGGTTTTGATTTGTCCTTAGCCATTCCCTGTTTTGCATTACTCTGGCCATTAGTTCTACTTGCAGGGATTAAACGGCCGAATGGCCAACGTTTTTTAGAACCATTAGCCAAGTATAAGTGGCATAACAGGAGTTTATTTTTGCTCGGTGTTTTATTTGGTCATTACTCATGGGTAGGCTCAATTCTTCCGGTTCAGAATAAATTATCCAGGCATAGTGAAGAACAAGAAGGGGGGTTAAAACCGGGTATAACTGGCTTGGTGCAGCTAAATCAAGGGAAGCTTCAAGAAGGTCAAGATGCCGAACATTATCAGCTGTACTACATGCAAAATTATTCGCTAGGTATGGATATGGACATATTATTAAAGTCTATATTTCAACCATTGGATAACTGGGAATAAGGTCGGTTAAATAATGAAGTTCTAGACTTTTGACTCAAGTTGGGTAACCATATGTGGATACCAAGAGGCAAAAGTATCATTTTTGATGTGTTCTCTTACTTCCTTCATGAGCCATAAATAAAACTGTAAATTATGTTCCGAGGCTAAGGTCATTCCAAAGAGTTCGTTACTTTTGAGCAAGTGATGTATGTAGGACATATGGTACTTTTGGCATAAATCGCTTGGGAAATCTGGGTCTAAGGGTGAGTGATGATTTTTCCACTTAGAATTCCTGAGATTCACTTTCCCTTCTCGTGTAAATATAGTTCCGTTTCGGGCATTTCTAGTAGGCATAACACAATCAAACATATCTACCCCACGTGCGATGGATTCTAGTAAATTAGCCGGTGTGCCTACCCCCATAAGATATCGTGCCTTTTCCTTAGGCATAACGTCGGTGTTTACATCGGTCATTTCATACAACAAGGGAATAGGTTCTCCAACGCTGAGCCCACCAATTGCAATACCTTCAAAATTCTGTTCAGCCATAAATTCAGCGGAGGCAATCCTCAGATCTTTGTAGGTTCCCCCCTGTACAATACCAAATTGAAATTGTCGATGCCCGTAAAGTGCTTGGGTCTCTAGAAATTGTTTCCGCCCCCTTTTTGCCCATCGATGGGTCAATTCCATAGAATTTTTCGCGTATGCATAATCACTTGGATAGGGAGGGCACTCATCCAGTATCATCATTATATCTGACCCTAATACCCGCTGTATATCTACGACATTCTCGGGGGTAAATAAGTGTTTAGAACCATCTAAATGACTTTTAAAATGAGCGCCTTCCTCGTCTAAGGTTCGTATATCTGAAAGGGAAAAAATTTGATACCCTCCAGAGTCAGTTAATATGGGTCGGTCCCAATTCATAAAACCATGTAGTCCGCCGGAAGCCTGTATGACCTCGGTGCCAGGTCTTAAATACAGATGGTAGGTGTTTCCCAAAATAATTTGGGCCTGAATAGGGTCTTTTAAACGGTCCTGTGACACCCCTTTCACTGTTCCAAGTGTTCCTACAGGCATGAATATGGGTGTTTCTATGACCCCATGGTCAGTAGTTAAGCTACCTAGGCGCGCTTTGCTTGTAGAACACGTTGTATGTAGTTGAAACAAAATAAAGGCATAAAGTGGTTTCAGTTATATATACAGATTAAAAATCCGTACTTTTTCAGAGATTTAAATTACGAATCTAACCATCCATTTGCTTTCTGTGCAAAGATATCGCGAAGTTATATTGACGAGTGCCCTTGATTACTTGCTTTTATTGGCAAGTTGGCTCGTCTTTCATTCCTTTTTTTCGGCTTATTTGGATCCTCGATTGGCTGAATATGGCTTAGCCGTGATTAGTGCAGGTGTACTATTTAGCGGGTATTGGCTTGGAGTTTTTGTTTTATCAGGATTGTACAAGGGTTTATATTTGATTTCCAGACTCGATGAATTTACCCGAGTGGTAAAGGCTGTGGTATTGGGGGGGTTGGTGTTGTATGTTATTTGGGATCACTGGTTGTTTATTGAGGGTGGTACCCATCACGGGTTAATTTTCTCGTATTGGGGCATTGTTTTGGGGGCTACTATCACCAATCGTTTTGTCATAAGAACGATTCAACGTTTGTATGCCCAACGAGGTAGGGGACTGCACAGAACATTAATTGTTGGGACAGGGTCAAATGCTAAAATAGCCTTCGATGATCTTATGCGTAACAAAATTTTGGGCATGGAGGTAATTGGATACATCCAAGTCAATGGGAAGGGTCCCGATGCTGAATCAGGTATTTATCCTGAGGATGTGATTGGGCAACTTTCTGACATTGATCGAATTATCGCCGAGTATAAAGTTCAGGATGTCTTGGTGGCAGTAGAAGCAAATGGCCGAGAAGATTTGGTTGCGATTATTTCTAAACTGGATAATCCGGATGTACGCTTAAAGCTGTTACCTGATTTTTATCAAATTGTGAGTGGTCTATCCAAAACGAATCAGATTTTTGGTATGCCTATTATTGAAATTTCTCCAGAGCCTATGCCGCTTTGGGAAAAAGCTGTCAAGCGATTGATGGATGTGACTATTTCGGTGGTAGTATTGATAGGGTTAGCCCCCTTCTTGTTATTGGTAGCCCTATTTATTCGATTAGGGTCTCCTGGGCCCGTTATCTTTCGTCAAGAACGAATTGGACGAAACGGCAAACCCTTTGTTATGAATAAATTTCGCACGATGGTACAGGATGCTGAACGAAAAACTGGACCTATGTGGGCAAAAAAAAACGACCCAAGAATTACAAAAATCGGTTATTGGTTGCGCAAATTACGTATTGATGAGCTACCTCAACTCTACAATGTTATTCGAGGGCAAATGAGTTTAGTAGGACCTAGACCTGAACGTGAACATTTTATAGAGCAGTTTAAACATCAAATCCCATTATATATGCGACGATTACGAGTTCGCCCTGGGATTACAGGTTGGGCTCAGGTTAAATGGAAATATGATGCTTCACTGGACGATGTTAAAGAAAAAACCAAGTATGATTTGTATTATGTCGAAAATATTTCGTTACGTATGGATATAAAGATTATTATTAACACATTAATCACAATGATTAAAGGTAAAGGTCAGTAAGCCAAAATAAGCCCATGCAGAAACACCCCTTAATCATTATCCCGACCTACAATGAAGCGACCAACGCCGTGCGTATGATCCATACGCTCATGGCTTTGGATATGAAGGTGGACATACTTTTTGTGGATGATGGATCTCCAGATGGTACGGCGGAACGGATTAAAGAGCAGCAGCAAGCCTATCCAGATCGTATCCATTTAGTTGAGAGAGAGGGTAAATTAGGTTTAGGAACGGCCTATGTCCGAGGTTTTGAATATGCGTTGGAACATGACTATGAACTAGTGTGTGAAATGGATGCGGATTTTTCACATCCACCAGAAGATGTTCCTAGACTCATCGAAGCGGTCCAAAGCGGAGAAACAGATATTGCTATAGGGTCACGTTATGCCAACGGAATAAGCATAGTTAATTGGCCGCTGAGTCGACTTATCCTGTCGTATGGGGCCAATATTTATGCGCGATGGATAACAGGTTTGCCTGTTAAAGATACCACCGCAGGCTTTAAATGCATCCATCGTCGGGTTATTGAGTCTATCTCTTTGGACCGAATTAAATCCAATGGATACGCATTTCAGATAGAACTTCATTTTAGAGCTTGGAAAGCTGGATTTAGATTGCAAGAAGTGTCTATCATATTTAGGGAACGAGAAGAAGGAGTGTCTAAAATGTCCAAAGGTATTGTTCGAGAGGCTATTTGGAGGGTCTGGGCCCTTAAAATCTGGAGTCTATTTGGTCGCTTGTAAGAAGGTGTTTTCGCTGGCAACGTTTGCATTCGTAACGGAAGGGTGCGAAACACATCAACCAGAGAAATCCACTTTTAGATGCGGGGATTTGCTATATTTGAGTAAATTTAATTTGATTGTACATGCAGTATTTAGAATTTGAACAACCCATAGCTGATTTGGAAAAAAAAATCCAAGAGTTAGAACAGCTTTCTTCGAGTAGTGAAGGAGTCCTAAGTAAGGAAGTGGAGAGCTTGAAGACTAAAGTGGAAAGTCTTCAAAAAAATATTTTTGAGAATTTAACTCGCTGGCAACGAGTTCAGTTAGCACGACACCCAGAGCGCCCCTACACTCTAGATTATATTGAGCGTATTTGTGATCGTTTTATTGAATTACATGGGGATCGATTTCATGCCGACGATAAAGCGATTGTGGGTGGACTTGGCGAGGTGGATGGCCAAACGGTATGTATAATTGGGCATCAAAAGGGAAGGGATACCGCTAGCCGTACCTATCGTAATTTTGGTATGGCAAATCCTGAAGGGTACCGCAAAGCGTACAGACTAATGGAGATGGCAGAAAAATTTGGTATACCTGTCGTGACACTGGTTGATACACCCGGAGCCTTTCCAGGACTTGAAGCAGAAGAGCGTGGACAAGCAGAGGCAATTGCCCGAAATCTCAAAAGGATGGCCATGCTAAAGGTACCAATAGTGACGATTATTATTGGGGAAGGCGCGAGTGGTGGGGCCATCGGAATTGGTATGGGGAATGAGGTCTTTATGATGGAAAATACTTGGTACTCTGTCATTTCACCGGAATCTTGTTCTTCTATTCTTTGGAAAACCTGGGATTACAAGGAACAAGCCGCTTCTGCTTTAAAGTTGACGGCCCCTGATTTGTTGGAAATGGGTATTATTGATGGAGTTATCAAGGAGCCTTTAGCGGGTGCGCATCGAGATTATGATGCTGCGGCTAATGCAGTAAAAAAGCAGGTGCTTAACAGTTTATCATCACTATCCAAACAAAACCCGGAAAAACTTATCGAACAAAGGATAGCCAAGTATTCGGCGATGGGACGTTATAAATAAACGACTATGGTCCAATTCCCTGACGGCTTACCCATTCTCAGCTTCGAACATCGATTACGAAGTAGGTATAGTGAAACGGATAAGATGGGCTATGTATATTATGGGCGTTACCTAGAGTATTTTGAGGAAGCACGGACCGAAATGATTCGAAGCATGGGTGTCCGTTATAGCACCATGGAAAAGGATGGAATTATGTTGCCGGTGATACATTCCGAAATTGATTACAGGCATCCGATTTACTACGATGAAGAAATCCTCATTAAGGTGCATGTATATACGGCGCCCTCCGTTAAGTTGGTTACCTATTATGAAGTGATAGCCCAAGAACGAGATCAGCTTTGTGCATTAGGAGAGGTGAGTTTGGTGTTCATGAATTCGGTTACTAGAAAACCATGCCGGGCACCTAAATATGTACTCGACGCCCTTTAATATCTACTCGACGCCCTTTGAAATGGTACAACTTTCCGCACAGTCCGAAATTTCTAGTAGAGCTAATCTCGTACTGTTAATTGGTAGTAGTCTTCTAGCGATACTTGCCTTGGGCCCTGGATGGTATGCCGATGATGTTTTAGCTCCTTTTCATTGGCATTATTCATTTTTTTCTTGGGTATGTCATCAGGATCCAACTCGTTCATTTGATTTTATGGACGCCCAGATGGCTGTATGTTCCCGATGTATAGGAATATATGGTGCCTTTGCTCTTGGATTTTGGTTGAAAGGTTTTACCGCAAAGTTTGAAATTTGGCCCGCAAGAGACCTATCTTTGCGCTTGTTCCTATTATTTCTTGGGCTAACTGGTATTGATGTGTTATTTAACGCATTGGATATTTGGACAAATACTCACTATTCCCGATTATTATTAGGTGCTTGTTTTGGGCTTATGGCGTCTCTGCTCATAACCTCGAGGGATTGTAGTTCAATAAATTCGTAATTGTGAGTATATTATTACTTATACGTATTTTGTCTAATGTAATCTGATGATGATTAATCAGGGAGATTGAGCGCCTTGTTCATTAAAACTGAATCAAGTATGTAAATTAACTAAATACACTAACCAAAAATATCAATTAAATGACTACTGAAACCACACATCATGGTATGCCAAGTTACTGGAATGCTGTTATCACAGCGGGACTAATTACTGGAACAATATTAACAGTAATTCAGTTAACAACGAGCTACATGACTATTGCTGGATCAAGTGCAACAGGCATGGCTATTATTGGATGTTTGATTGCATCTATTGCAGGTATTATTTCTAATTGGATGTATGCTAAAGGATATGATTTAACTTATCCAATTGGTAAAGGCGCTCTCTTGGGTGTTTTTTCTGGTATTATCACAAGTATAGTTACTTTTTCTTTACAATTATTTTGGACAAAAGTTATTGATACTGGGATGAATGAAGCAATTATTGAGGCAACTTTAAAAAGCTTTGAAGATCAAGGGCTATCCCAAGAGGAAATAGACATGGCTCAATCCTTCATTCCTGACCCTAATTCACTGGTAGGTCTAATTATAACTTTTCTTTCAGCATTAGCAATGTATGTTGTTATAAATCTGATATCCGGTATTATCAGTGCAAAAATATTTGCCAAAGAAGAAGAGTAACGCGCTGGTCTTTTTTTGTGTATCTACAAGAGCTGGCTCATTGAGTCGGCTCTTTACTTTTAACTTTTTCCCTTGTCATGATAGAATACCCCACAACCATCTTGAATACCTCTAACGAATCTTGGTATGAGCGCCATGGGTTTAATCTTGGTGTAATGGCGATTATTTGGGTCTTTCTTGCCCTTATTGCTTTTAACGTAGTGGGTGGTCTAGTTGGGGTCATTGCCGCACTATTTTTGGTGGATGATCCGACCAATGTCGATGCCATCATGCAGGTGCTTAGTGAGCAAACAACGGTCTTTCTTTGGATTAATACCACTGGTCAAATAACCGTATTTGCACTGGGATCTTTGTTGGTAACCCGTTTGGCGGCTGAGCCTGGTGCTAGAAGGCGCTTTTTGCGGCTACAAATTAATTCTGATACTCATAAGTATATTTTATGGGCCATCATATTAACTATATTTGCCTATCCTACGGTTATTTTTCTAGGATGGCTAAACGCTTTTTTACCGGTACCAGGTTGGATGGCCGAAATGCAACAAAGCATGGACGAGATGATTGCTAAATTGTTAGGCTCGGAAAATATCTTATGGCTGGGACTTTTTCATATTGGACTGGTCCCCTCTATTTGTGAGGAGATAATGTACCGTGGATATGTTCAGCGTTCGCTAGAAAAATCATGGGGCATATGGACCGCTATTATAGTATCAGGTCTCATCTTTGGTGCTTATCATCTGCAAATCACCCGAATTTTACCACTCGCAGCCCTTGGTATGTTATTCGCATACATAACCTATGTGTCAAATAGCCTTATTCCTGCTATGGTAGCTCATTTAGTGAACAATGGAGGTCAGATTATTTTGAATACGATCTACCCTGAAATGCTTGATCAAGAACTTAATGCCGATACCGATTTACCATGGGTATTGATTTTACCTGGGGTTGTGATCCTGATTTCGTTAATAAGTATATTTCATAAACGATATTTGGCAAGCACACCTTCGTCATTACCAAATACCCCCGAATAACTAGCGGAGTATTCCATGTTTACCAACCCCAAACCCAACGCGATACAAGATTGGACGTGTATTTTAGAAAGCACTCAGGAATTTGAGGTGAACCTAGCCCATAACTTCCTAACGGATCAAGATGTTCCCTCACATATTCTTTCAAAACGTGATACAGCATATAGCTTAGTGGTTGGTGAAATGGCACTGATGTATTTATATGTGCCCAATGAGTACGTTGAACAGGCTATTGATTTACTAAAGAGTATTCCAGATGCAAATCTGGATGATGTATTTGCGGACGAGCAGCTCGATGATGAAAGTGATCCAACAAAGAAGGCAGCTGATCATTCCAACCAAACTGATCTAGAAAACGAGTAAAATGAGTAATTCACTCAAGCGAATTCTAGTAGCCTTACCTGCTGCTATTCTTTTTGTATGGATGGCGTGGTTGGGAGGGTGGTACTTCAAAACAATGATCATAGGAATTACTCTGCTCATCCAATTTGAATTGATTAGACTATTGGATGGGGCATTGACTCCCAGCGACTCAATTTTCCCTTATTCGTTTGGGTTGTGGGTTTTATTATCAACAGAACTCCCTTACGTCTTTGAGATTGGGTTGCTTCTTTTTCTACTGTTTGTTTCAAGGCAAACATTCAGTACCTCTTACGCCAGTATCCCAAAGCTAAGTTCTACCTTTTTTGCTGGGCTCTATGCACCCCTTGGTATGCTCAGTCTAATATTGATTGACGACTTTGGGACAAAAGTGGATGGATTTATACTAACCATTATGTTGGTATTCATGGTTTGGGGAGCAGATAGTTTGGCTTATTTTGGTGGTAAAGCCTTTGGCAAGCGTCCTTTGGCTCCCGCAATAAGCCCTAACAAAACTTGGGAGGGCTTAGCATTTGGGTATTTAGGAAGTGTGATTGGTATGCTCTTAGTTTATTTTGTGATGCCGTTTGATAAGCCCTTGACGCTTCTAGAATTACTTCCAATGGCAATATTGGCAGCTACCTTCGGTCCCATTGGAGATCTACTAGAAAGCAAAATCAAAAGAAAAGCGAATGCAAAGGATTCCTCGGCTCTCATTCCTGGGCATGGAGGATTTTTTGATCGGTTTGATGCTTTATTACTAGCTGCTCCAGCTGCGTACGTTTACATTCGATGTATATTTTAATCGACTAATTGGGCTTTTGCATGTTTGGTATTTGCGTAGATACCATAAATGATTAAAATCATCAAAACTCCATTTTTTGCAAGGGTAGCATTGGGGCCAGAAAGTAAATCAAATGCACCAAAACACCCACAAGCTGCTACCTGAGTTCCTTGGAATTTAAAAAACAAGAGAACAGAGGATAGCGATAAAATTAAGAGTGCCGATGCGAGATAGGACCAAAAAGTAAAACGGTTCAATAGTAATAGAATACCAAGGGCTAACTCAAGGATTGTTATGCTAAGAACAATGATTCCTTTATACTCAATGAGCCAATAAATATTCATGCTCAGTAA
>ERZ802830.3276-NODE-3276-length-13943-cov-7.9051_pt1 | contig 13943 bp, 17 predicted proteins | sample MGYA00345654_ERZ802830 | MGnify/ENA primary metagenome ERZ802830 (study PRJEB30503, sample SAMEA104212375) | marine metagenome | biome: Westerlies Biome; feature: [SRF] surface water layer (ENVO:00010504) within the epipelagic zone...; material: water... | reverse complement strand
GTCGTTCTTGGATGAAGATGTGTTGTTGTCGCGGTGCTGAGTATTTCAGAAGGAGATAAAAATAAATCCCTTTCTTGATTTAATTGGTAATAGCGTATTCCAGGAATTAATAGAAGAACTAAAAAAATAATAAAAAGCAGGCGTAGTTTACTCATTAATCTATATCAGGATCTTTCATTCCTATTGCTAAAGCTTTTTCATATATGAACGGTGAGGATTTGATTAAAGCTATCTCAATATCTAATTTAGTATTTTGATTTTGAAGGTAAAAAATTTTTTCTTGGACATCATCTAAGTGGTTAAAACTTCTTTTGTATTCAAAAACAAGGAAGACTTTTAAAAATGAAAGTGTAAGCATAATTATAAAAAATATAACTAAACCGATATTAATAATTTTCATAATTTTTCAATTAACCTCATTTTAGCGCTTCTAGATCTAGGATTCATTGAAACCTCATCATCAGTAGCCAGCAATACCTTGCTAACCATAAATTTTTCTTGGTTGATATCATTGAAAATTGGAATTTTTTTCTCTACGAGATTAGGTTGAGTTTTAAAAGTTTGTTTAGCTATGCGATCTTCAAGTGAATGGAATGAGATTACTACTAACCTTCCTGACCTTTTAAGCTTGGTTTTTAAGACTTCAAGACAATTTGATAAATTTTCAAGTTCTGAATTTACTGCCATCCTTAAAGCCTGAAATGATTTTGTTGCAGAATGTTTTTTTGTTCTTTTTCTTTTTGCTAACCCTATTACATCTGCTAAATCAGTAGTGCTTTCAAATCTCTTAACCTCTCTTCTTTTAACAATAAATTTTGCAATGCGCCTAGACTCTTCTTCCTCTCCTAGCTTCCACAATATTTGGGATAGTTCCTTTTCGCTATAGTTTTCAATAATGTCAGAACAGGTTAACTCTTGGTTTTTATTAAATCTCATATCTAAAGGACCATCCTTTTGAAAACTAAATCCTCTTTCTGGTTCATCTAATTGAGGCGAGGATACGCCACAGTCAATCAAAACTCCCATCAAAGAATCATCTTCAAAAAAATTCCCGATTTGAGAAAAATTTGTTTTGTGAAATTGAAAGTTCTTTTTTTTAATTGATTTAGATTCTTCCATAGCCTCATTATCAAGATCGAAAGCTATAAGTTTTCCCTTATGAGATAATTTTTCTAGAATTTTTCTTGAATGTCCTCCCCTTCCAAAAGTGCAATCAACATAAATACCATTTGGATCAGTAATTAACTGATCAATTGAATGGTCAAGAAGTACTGGTATATGCTTAATTCTCAATACTCCTTATTATTTCAAGAATATCTATACGTTTTAATTTATCTGGATCAACATAACCTTGATTTTCTTGAGTATTTAAAGGAGGCAGGTCCCTAACTGGCCTTATGTAAGAGGTAGAAAATTCATCTAGATTAAATCTTCTTAAACCTGTAGCAATAATAATAACTGATATTTCATCTCCAAATGACTCATCAATCGTTAAGCCTGGAATAGCTTCAACCCCTTGTTGGCTTATTTTTTGTGCATGGGTCATTATTTCATTAATTTCCTGCATTTCCATCCCTGATGGACCACAGATATTAACTAGAAGACCTTTAGCATTTTTTACTTCTGCTCGGTTGAAGAATGGGTTACCAAGAGCATCATTTACTGCTGCGGCTGCTCTGTTTGGGCCGCTTGCTTTTCCAATACACATGATTGCCATTCCTTTTTGTGACATAGCAGCTTGAACATCAGCAAAATCTACATTCATTGTTGCAGGGTTAAGTATTACATTTGATACACCTCTCACTGCATTTGCAATTACTTCATTTACAGCATTGAAACCTTGATTAAATTGAGCGTTTTCTGGAAAAATTTCAAAGATTTTTTCATTATCTATTTCGATGAGCGAGTCTACACTTTGCATAAGCTTTGCAATACCTGCTGCCGCTTGTTCAGCTCTTTTTTCTTGTTCATATTTGAATGGTGTGGTTACAATAGCAACTGTTAGAATTCCTAAATCTTTTGCTATTTTTGCTACTACTGGAGCTCCTCCTGTACCAGTGCCTCCTCCCATTCCTGCTACTATAAAAAGCATTTCAGTGTGTTCTAGTGCTTCTTTTATTTCAGACTTACTTAACTCTGTTGCAGCTCTTCCTCTTTCTGGGTCATTGCCTGCACCTAGACCTTTAGTAAAGTCTTTACCTAATTTAATTTTTTTTGCTTTCTGTACCTTGGCAAGATCTTGTGAATCGGTATTAGCACAAATAAATTCAACTCCTTTGATACCTGATTTGATAATATGCCTGACACTGTTTCCACCACCACCCCCAATACCAATCACTGTTATCTTTGCTTGTTCATAATTTGAGTCAATAATTTGCCAGGTCATATTTAGATTTTAAATTAGAGAAATGAGTTGGTCTATAAGCCGGATTCTGTTTAGGCCATCATTTATCTAGATGCTTTGTCACCAAAACACTCATGCTGCCTACCCTGATCCTGTGCGAGCAACACAATAAGATCTCTATTTGGCATTGCTTCGAGTGGGGTTTGCCGTGCCCTAATTTTTACTTAGGCGGTAAGCTCTTACCTTACCTTTTCACCCTTACCAGATAAACTGGCGGTTTATTTTCTGTTGCACTAGCCGTAGACTCACGTCCCCCAGCTGTTAGCTGGCACTCTGCTCTTTGAAGTCCGGACTTTCCTCTTATTAAAAATAAGCGATAGCTCGACCAACTCAGCGTCATATAATATCAAGTCTTTTTGGAAAAAGATAAAAATCTTTCGTACAGAAAATTTTTATTGATACCTGTTATATCAGAAGAAAGCTTTGCAAGCTCTTTATTGCTAATTCTTCCTGAAAGATTTTCAAATAATTTATCTGCAATTGAAGTATCTTCATCTGATGACAAGAGATTAACCATTAAAATAAACTCACCTTTAAGTAAGTCTTTATTTTTATTGAAATCTAATAAAATCTCACTAGCTGTTCCTCTTAAAAACCTTTCATGAATCTTAGAAATCTCCTTTGCTACACAAATCCTAGCTTCATTGCCAAATAAATTATTAATTATCTTTAAAGTAGAAACTATCCTATGCGGAGATTCAAAAAAAATTGAAGTTCCATTATCAGCTGAACACTTAGCAAGTATTTTTTTTATTTCATTAATTTTTTTTGGTAAAAATCCAAAAAAACAAAATTTATCTGTTGGCAAGCCACTTCCAACAAGAGCAGGAATAACTGATGTAGGTCCCGGCAGAGGAATTATTTTTATATTTTTTTTTATTAAGGTTGAAATTAACTTGTAACCAGGATCGGATACTAACGGTGTACCAGCTTCTGAAATTATTCCACCTTTTTTTCCTTCTTTTAAAAGATTCATAATTTTATTCCTGTCTTTTTCAGAGGAGTGATCGTTGTAAATAACAAAACTTTTAATTTTTAGATTATATTTTTTTAAAAGTTTCTTAGTAGATAACTTGCTTTCTACAGCAAGGAAATCTAATTCTTCGATAGTATTAATTGCTCTGATAGTAAAATCATCAAGGTTGCCTACTGGAGAAGGTATAATATAGAAACTCATGCTTAAAAAATTATTTTTTTGTTTTTTGCTCACATCAATTATAACTAGTTGCTCCACAGCACCTAAAGAAAGTTCAATAAATTCTCAATTTATTAAGAAAACAGAAAATAGTAAATTCAGTGGGGTAACTGAACTTTATAATTATTATGAGCAAAATGCCTATCAAAAAAAATTTATTGTAGCTTCGCCTGACCATAAAAAATTTGCTGAATTTAATAGCTACTTTCAGTTAGGAATTCTTGCAGCAAAAGAAAAGTATGAGATCAAAAATGAAATAAGCTTTGTAAAACAAGACGACCTAAAACTTAGTGAAGCAAATAAGAACTTTTTGATAGGACCGTTAAGCAAAGAAATTGTTTCAAATATAGATGGCTTATTATTATTTAATAAAGCTATTCTGCTTAATGATTCCGAAAAAAATTTTTCTATTACTCTTAGTCAAAAGTCTCAAAATAGAGCGCTTAATAACTACCTTAAAGATAAAAAAATTAAGAGAATAGGATTTATCAAGGATATCCAAAATATAGATCAGAATAAAAGCAACTCCTTTAGAAGCTTATGGTTTGGTAATGAGAATGATGCAATTACTATTGAAGTTGGAGAGGACCCATCAAAAAGAATAGAAAATTTTTTAGATGTTTCAGAAAGTAGAGATAGGTTTAATCTTATTGATAAAGCTAGTTTTTCTAAAGTTGAATTTGTTCCACGAACTAGAAAAGATTTTGAACAAATAATTATTTTTCCAGAAAACCTTACTCGTCTTTATGAGATAGCTTCTCTAGTAAGATTTAATTATGGGCTTGAATATGAAATTTTTTCTTTCACATCAGATTTCAATCAAAAAATTGATAATAATGAAATTTCATTACACAACATCACGCTTATTGATCACAGTTATGAAAATAAATATGGTTTTGATTTACCAAAAAGCAGAAGCTATTGTCTTGGTTTTGATGCAATGCTGTTGAGTTTTGCAATTGCTAATAATATTAAGGGCGAAATTAGAGGACTGCTAGGCATCTATGAGATCAATGAGAATGAATTAATCTCAAGATCCTATCTTAATTAAAAGAATATTTAAGATCTCTTTCGGAGTCTGTTAGTGAGAGATCAAAACTAGGTCTAGAAAATAATTTTTCTTGATAAGCACTTAAACTAGCAAATGATTTAGTGTTAGGAAGACTTACTCCTAAATAAGGTAGCCTGTATAAAATTGCTGACATATAGCAGTCTACAAGAGTAAACTCATCACTCATGAAATAAGGCTTCTCCTTGAGAACTAAAACAATACCTGAAACTAAACTTACTAATTCTTTTTTCAATCCATTAAATTCTTTCTGGCTAATTTTTGGACTCATCATTTTATCTATTACTGGCAACCAGTCCTTTTCAATTCGGTGAATTAAAAGCCTACACTCTGCTTTATCATTTGGATATATTGGCAGCAATGGAGGATGAGGAAATCTTTCATCCAAATACTCTAAAATTACTCTTGGTTCATAAATTGTAGCCTCTCTGTCAACAAGAACTGGTAATTTATTGTAGGGGTTTATGCTGGGTAGTTCCTCTGGAAGTTTTCCTGCTGGATCAAATTCTTTAATCTCACAAGCAATGTCTTTTTCTGCAAGCACTAGTCTTACCATGTGACTATAATGTCCTTTTTCTTCTGAATAAAATATCATTTAAGCTCCTTTGCGTATTCTCTGTATAGAAGATTCATTACAGCTGTAAAAACAATGAAGAATAAAATAACGAAAATGCCATTTTTTTCTCTTGTTATTCTTGCTGGTTCACTAGCATAAGCCAAAAAATTAACTAAATCTCTCATTGAGCTGTCAAATTCTTCTTTAGTCATTGAACCTTCAGAGACTTTTATAATATTACCATCCATGTCAAGTGCCTGGTTGCCTTGAAGCCCAGCAAGAACATTAGGCATTGCCGTACCAACGTAAACAAGATTATTTGATCCAGAAGTTTGTGAAGGATCTTCATAGAAAGTTCTTAAATATGTATAAATCCAATCATCACCTCTAACTCTTGTTCTTAAAGTTAAATCAGGAGCTCCAATGGGTGACTTATCTGGTATTCCAAATGTCATGTGGTCAGCTATTTTTGTATCAGCTGTTCTTATAAGGTCTTCGGTGATTATGTTTTCAGGTATAACCAAGTCTCTTTGCATTCTGTTCCATCTTAATAATTTTAAGGAATGGCAGGCTGAACAGTAGTTCATATATAAACCTAGCCCTCTCTGCAATGAATATAAATCATGTACATCTGTAGAGAAATCATCACATTCTTCAAGACTTCCACAAGCATTTTCACCAGCTGAATAACTGTAGCTACACAGAAGAAATATAATTAAAATTAGTTTTTTCATAGCCTGTCCGGGACTTCCAGTGTTTTTTCATATTTGGTGTAGAAAGGCATGAGAATAAATGGTGCGAAGTAAAATATAGTGCAAATTTGCGCAACTAGAGTTCTTAGCTCATTCACAGGTTTTGTTCCCAGATAACCTAGAGTTATGAATGAAGCTGCAAATAATATCATAGCAATTTTGCTGTATATTCCTTTGTATCTTATGCTTTGTACATTTGATCTATCAAGCCAAGGGACAATAAATAAGATTGCTATACTGCCTGCAAAAACTATAAAGCCTAAAAACTTACTAGTAATACCGAGAAATGGTATTCCAAAGGTTACTGCTCTTAAAATTGAATAGAAAGGTGCGTAATACCAAACTGGTGCAATATGGTCTGGAGTCTTAAGAAAATTAGCCTCTTCAAAGTTAGGTTTTTCAATAAAATACCCACCCCCGGTTGGAGCGAAAAATACAATTGCAAAAAATACTATGAAAAATACTCCAATAGCAGGCAAGGCTCCAAAGGTTTTATAAGGATGAAATGGTGCACCATCTAATGGCATACCTTTAGAATCTCTGTATTTTTCAATATCTACACCCTCAGGATTCCCTGCACCAACTTCATGAAGAGCAAAAATATGAAAAACTACCAAAGCAATCATCAGCAGTGGCACTACAACAACATGTAAAGCAAAAAATCTAGATAATGTTATTCCAGATAATACAAAATCTCCTTGAATCCAAATCTGAAGGTCAGGCCCTATAAAAGGAATAGCACCAAACAGAGATAAGATCACATTTGCAGCCCAATATGACATTTGACCCCACGGCAATACATAACCTAAGAATCCCTCTGCCATTAGCAAAAAAAGCAAGAAACAACCAAATAACCAAACTAGCTCTTTTGGTTTTTGATAAGAACCGTACAAGAGCCCTCTAAACATATGGAAGTACATCAAAAAAAAGAATGCACTTGCTCCTGTGCTGTGCATATATCTCATTAACCAACCATATTCAACATCTCTCATAATAAATTCAACGCTAGCAAAAGCACCTTCTTCAGTATTTGTATAAAACATCATCAACCAGATGCCTGTTATCACTTGAACCATGAAAACAACCATTAATAAAGCACCAAATAGATAAAAAAAGTTAACTTTTTTTGGCACTGGATGTTTTGTTAAGTGTCGTTCAAGGTTTTCTGTAACGGGCAGCCTTCTATCTAGCCAACCCATTATGGTGTTTTTTTCTGTAGCCATTACACTTGTTCTCCGATAATTAATGTATCACCATCAAAAGAATGTGGTGGCACTTCAAGGTTAATTGGTGCTGGAACGCCTTTATATACTCTGCCAGCAAGATCAAATTTTGAACCATGACATGGACAGAAAAAACCGCCTAGCCATTCCTCATCCCAAGCTTTTGGTTCTATTTCAGGATGATATTTGGGTGCACATGAAAGATGTGTACAAACACCTTTCAGAACTGTAAATTTTTCATTGGAAGATCTTGCAATTCCTTCAGATAAAGCTGGATCTGTGACTCTATTATTTAATTTAGGTAAGTTATCTAATGCTTTCTTAGTTTGATGAACAACAAAGATAGGAGTTCTTCTCCACTCAACTACAGCCATAGCACCAGGATCAAGTTTTGAAAGATCAAATTTGACCGATGCACCTAGAGCTTTTGCTTTTTCACTTGGATTCCATGCACTCAGAAAAGGAACAGCAAATCCTGTTACAGTCACTGCTCCCATAAGTCCTGAAGTGATCATAAGAGCTTTACGTCTTGTGTTATCAACTTTGTGATTATCTGCTCCAGAATTAACTGTTTCTACTAATTTGTTTGTATTTGTAGCTACTTCACCTGTGAACAATTCATTCTTCCATTGGAAAAGATGTTTTTCAGCTTCTTTTTTGTCTGTTGTCTTGAGACTCTTTTTATGAATCTGTCCATCAATATTTAAATAACCCCAATAAAATGGCGATTTATCCCTAGTGTACAGAGACATTCCATCAAGAATATGAATGTGTTTTTTCCCTTGCTTATTTTTTGACATTTTGAACAGTTGACTAGGTGTTCAAATTAGTGCGAAACCTATCCAATATATTCCTCTTAAAACTATATGTTCAGTATTATATATAGATTAATATTAAAATAAAAAGCTTTTTATTAAATAATCTTTATAAATAATAATTTTGAACAAAAATTAGAGTATATTTCAAGGTGTTCAAAGATAGATTTACCTTTTAGAAAATTGCGGGCTCTTTCTTGCTTTCTTTAGACCAACTTTCTTTCTTTCTTTTACTCTTGAATCTCTTGTTAAATACCCAGCTTTTTTTAATTCTGCCCTTAGCTCTGGATTTTCTTCTAAAAGAGCTTTTGAAATAGCAAGCCTTATAGCTCCAGCTTGTCCAAAAGAACCTCCACCTTGCACTTTTGCATCCACATCGTATGCTTCTGCATTTTTGGTTAATACTAGTGGTTGTCTGACAATCATTTTGGCAACATCTCTTCCAAAATATTCATCAATGCTTTTTTTATTTACGGTTACAACACCAGTACCCTTGGTTAACCTAACAACTGCAGTAGCTTCTTTTCTTCTACCAGAAATAGTATTCATTATTTTATCTCCTGAGGATTCTGAGCTTCATGAGGATGATCTTCATTATCATAAACTTTTAATTTTTTAATTATTTGTCTGTTTAGTCTATTTTTTGGCAACATACCCTTCACTGCGTCTCTAATTACTTTTTCTGGATTTTTTTCCATTTGGTCTTGAAACGATATTTGTTTAATACCTCCTGGAAAACCTGAGTGCCTATAATATATTTTATCTGTAGCTTTTTTTCCTGTTACTTCTATATTTTTTGCATTTAAAAGTATTACAAAATCACCAACATCAGAGTTAGGTGTATATTCTGGCTTATTCTTTCCTCTTAATATATTTGCAACTTGTACAGATAATCTGCCTAGTTTTTTACCAGTACAGTCTAATATGTACCACTTTTGCTCAATATCTTGAGTTCTTAATGCTGTTGTTTTCATGTAATGCTCAAAGTTGACCCGCTATATATTAATATATTGGTAAAGGATTTGAAACATGAAAAACCTGTTTTTATTAATATTATTTTTTGGCGTATTTTTTGGCGCACAGTTTGTTTATTTTGAAAATCGATTATCAGATCAAAAAGAAATAAATTTCGATGATGTTTCAGCCTCAATTGTCACAATTGAATCAATTAATAATAGAGGTAAAAGTTTTGGCTCTGGAGTGCTCATATCTGATGATGGTTATATTATTACTGCATTCCATGTACTTTCAGGAAATTTAAGTACAGTAAAAATTGCCGGCAAATCTTATTTAGCTAATCTAATAGGTTTTGATGAATTTGCAGATTTAGCTGTTTTAAAAATCAATGAACAAGATTTAAAGCACATTGAATTTTCAAATGGAGATGATTTGCAGATTGGCCAAACCGTGTATGCTATTGGCAATCCTTATAACCTAGGAACTTCTGTCTCAAGAGGTATATTAAGTGCAACAGGTAGAAATTTTGGTAACCCTTACTTAGACATCATCCAAACTGATGCTGCAATCAATAAAGGGAACTCAGGAGGAGCTTTAATAAATAGTGATGGAGAACTTATAGGATTAAGCACACTTATTGCATCTGCTTCAGGTGGTTCTGATGGTGTGGGATTTGCTCTGCCATCAGATAAAGTTTTATCCATCACTAATGAAATTATTAAATATGGCAAGGTAAATAGGGCTTGGCTTGGAGACTTTAGATTTCGAAGTGGCTTTTTTACTCCGACCAATAGTTCAACAAGAATCCCAGTTTTATATGCTGTTGAATTAAATAGCAATTCAAATTTTACAGATGGTCTTAAAGATGGTGACATAATTATCAGCATTAAAGGAGCTGAAGCTAGATGGAATATTTTACTTGCTTCAGTGAACAGCATAATTCCGGGAGAAGTGCTTGATCTTAGAGTTATTAGGTCTGACAAGGAATTAGATTTAAAACTTATTACAAAGGAGAGACCTAATACACCACAGGCTCTCTAATAATTTCAGCCCCTAATTTATTAAGCTTTTCTTCAATGCACTCATATCCTCTATCGATATGATAGATATCATCTATTTGTGTTTTATTCTTTCCAACTAAACCAGCAAGTACCAAGCTAGCAGATGCTCTTAAGTCAGAGGCACTTACATCAGCTCCAACTAAGTTAGACACCCCAGTAATTGACGCTTTATTGTTGTCTAAAGTAATATCAGCACCCATCTTCTTTAATTGGCTGACGTGCTGGAATCTATTTTCAAATACAGTTTCTTCTATGATACAAGTTCCCGATGCTATTGAATTTAATGTCATAAATTGAGCCTGCATATCTGTTGGGAATCCAGGAAATGGTTCTGTATAGATATCTTGAGCTATTATATCTGATGAGGTTGCATCAACTTCAACATAATTTTCTCCAACATTAACCCCTACCCCCATGTCCGAGAGCTTCTTAGTAAGAATTTTTATGGTTTGTGGATTAATTTTATTAACTTTCACATGTCCATTTGTGATTGCGCCAGCAACTAGATAAGTGCCTGCTTCTATTCTGTCAAATAATACATTCCATCTGCTTGCTTCTAAGCTTGATACGCCTGTTATTGAAATATTTGATTCTCCAGCTCCTTCGATCTTTGCTCCGCAGCTATTTAAATAATTAGCTAGCTCAACAACTTCTGGCTCTTTCGCACAATTTCGTAGAACTGTGACGCCATCTATTAAAGTAGCTGCCATCATTAAATTTTCTGTTCCTGTTACTGAAACCTTAGGAAAATTAAAATCAATTGGATTAAGTTTCTTTGCTTCTAGATAAATATATTTAGAATCAGAAGTAATCTTAGCTCCCATTTGTTCAAGTCCTGCAAGATGAAAATCAATTGGTCTTGTGCCAATATCACAACCTCCTGGTTGAGAAATTTTTGCTTTTCCATATTTTGCCACAAGTGGTCCCATAACTAATATTGAAGCTCTCATAGTCTTAACTAACTCATATCTTGCTTCAGGTAGAGTAATGTTTGAAGAATTAATCTCAATGAAACCATCTTCATGAAAATTAATGTTTGCTCCCATTGAATTAAGCAATTCAAGTTTAGTTGTTATGTCTTGTAGGTGAGGTAAGTTACCAATATATGCAGAACCATCTAATAGAATTGTAGAAGCTAAGATTGGAAGGCCTGCATTTTTTGCCCCAGAGCAATCAATTTCACCAAATAAATGATTGCCTCCTTTAATTATTAATCTTTCCATTTAATTTTAAAAAGTTGTTGGTTTCCAAGATTCTATAGCATCATCAAGATTAGAGTTACTTTCTAGATAAGTATCTTGAAATTGATTCCTAAATATCAAACCCAGATTTACGCCATCTATAATTATGTTTACGATTCTGAATTCGTTATTTTTGTTTTTATAAAGAATAAATTTTGTAACAAATGAGCTTGAGTCCGAATAAAAATTCATTGAGACCTCAAATGTCTTTTTATTAACCTTAATCTCTTCATCTGTTTCAATTTGATAATTATCGAACTCCAATAAGGTTGTTACATAAGCATCTAAGAGCAGTTTCTTTGTAGTTTCCTCAAATAATTTCTTTTGCTCTTCAGTAGCTAAAGAATAGATTTTAGGTGTAAGAATTAATCTTGAAACAACTCCTACATCAACCATAGGTTCCCAAATAGCTTTAAGTCTATCTTTGAATGCTTTTGGATCTTCCTCATATTTTGAACCATCTTCCTTTATAACTGTCAAAAAGTACTGACCATTAGTGTCTATAAATTTATAAAGTTCAGGAATTTTATCTGCGTTAATAAATTGAGATAAAAGAAGAACAAATAAAATTTTTGATGAAAAAAATCGTATCATGTGTAGATTATAGTTTGAAATGAAAAAAAATATTTTCCAAAAAGAAGCAAAAAAAGCCTTTTTGATCGAATTAGAGGAATTAAAGGCCTTTTCTAAGTCAAAAAACTTCAATGTTGAAGAATTATGCTCCAATATTTTTAATTGCAAGGGGAAAGTTTTTATAACTGGTGTCGGTAAATCTGGTCATATCGCAAATAAAATTGCTGCTACTTTATCTAGTACTGGAACACCTTCTTTTTTTATTCATCCAGCAGAAGCACTGCATGGTGACTTAGGTATGATAGAAAAGAAGGATGCAATTCTTGCAATTTCTAAGTCTGGAGAAAGTAAAGAAATATGTGATCTTATACCTGCTATCAAATTAAAAAAGATAGATCTTTACTCAATTACAGAAAATATAAACTCAACAATTGCACAAGCATCAAAAACTCATATATTGGTAAAAGTTAAAAGAGAGGCGTGCCCTAATGACCTAGCACCGACTTCAAGTACTACAGTAACCCTGGCATTAGGTGACGCAATAGCAGTTGCTCTTTTAAAAGCGAAGGGCTTTTCTTCTGAAGATTTTGCAAAATCTCACCCTGGAGGAAAGCTTGGAAAGAAACTTACTCTTAGAGCAAAAGATTTAATGGTCCCCATTAAGAAAGCCGCAGTGGTGAATACTACAAATACAATTAAAGATCTAATTTTTGAGGTTTCTGAAAAAAAACAAGGTATAGCATTAGTAAAAAAAGGGCACAAAGTCATTGGTGTATTTACAGATGGTGATTTAAGAAGAGAGCTTAAGAAAAATATACAAATTGATAAAGTTAAACTTAATTCGGTTATAGCTAAGAAATTTAAAACAGTAAAGGCAGATGACTTAGTGGTAGAAGCAGCCAATATGATGAAAAAATTTAAAGTTTATACTTTGGTTGTAGAAGAAAATAAAGATATTGTTGGCATCTTATCAATGCATGATATCTTGGAAGCTAATGTTTTATAAACTGTTATTTTTAATTTTATTTCCTTTGAGTGCCTTTGCTCAAGAATATGAGATTACATCTGAAAATATAGAAATCAATACAGACCTAAACACCATAAGCTATGAAAATAAAGTCTTTTTTAGCTCCGAGAATATAAAATTCTTTGCTGATGAGTTAAAGCTTAATCAGAATAATGATTCTTTCACAGCCATAGGCACCCCAATCAAAATAACTTTTTTTGATGGATCTGAATTTATTGAAGGTGAAGCTGAAATTATACAGATAGACTCAGAGAAACTTGTGCTTTCAAAAAATGTTTCTGTGATTAAATCTGGAAATAAAATTAATTCAGAAAAAATGGTTGTTAAACTGAAAAAGAATGATAAAAGCTGAGAAAATAAGCAGATCTATAAATTCTAAATCATTATTTAAAGATATATCTTTCGAGTTGTCTAATAATAAAATTACAGGTCTATTAGGTGCAAATGGTGCTGGAAAAACAAGCCTTTTTAAAGCGCTTGCTGGTTTAACAAAAATAGATCATGGAACCTTGAGCTTTTTTGGAAAAAATCTTAACTCGATGAGTCTGGAAGAAAGATCAAATGCAGGACTGAACTATGTGCCACAAGAAAATTCTCTCTTTGATGATTTGACGCTTAAAGAAAATTTGCAAGCAGTAGTAGAGTTAAAATACAAGAAAATATCAAAGGAAAAATCTTCTCAAATAGAGGAATTACTAAAAAAAATGAGTTTGGAAGATAAAGCACACAGTCAAGCAAAGTTTCTTTCTGGTGGTGAAAAAAGAAAAACAGAAATACTTAGATCAATCTTATTGGACGCTAAATTTATTTTGCTTGATGAGCCATTTGCTGGTGTTGATCCTATATCTGTTGAAGAAATCATTAAAATGCTTAAAGCTTTCAAGGAAAATATAGGAATATTTATTAGTGATCATAATTTTAGAGATGTTATAAATGTTTGTGATGAAATAATTCTTTTAAATCAAGGTGAAGTCTTATTAAAAGGCACTCCTAATCAGGTTAAAAATGATCCAGTCGCTAAAAAATTATATTTCGGCGAGTTGAATTAAGCGTTTTTCTTGTAGAATAGC
>ERZ802830.3274-NODE-3274-length-13947-cov-7.95199_pt1 | contig 13947 bp, 9 predicted proteins | sample MGYA00345654_ERZ802830 | MGnify/ENA primary metagenome ERZ802830 (study PRJEB30503, sample SAMEA104212375) | marine metagenome | biome: Westerlies Biome; feature: [SRF] surface water layer (ENVO:00010504) within the epipelagic zone...; material: water... | reverse complement strand
TATGGCATCAGCTTGTCTCCATCCCGCTTTTCGTCCGTCACCAAAATGGCAATCTTAGCGAGCTCGACAAATCCTTTATGCTCTGCTTGCAAGGCGCCTTCCCGGTCAAGATTTGCCGCACTCTGCATAACCTTAACTGCAACCACAGGGGCGGGATAATTTGGGCCCGCTCGGGGCGCTATAAGTCCGAGAGCGGTTTCAAAGGCGACGTTAAGCTCTATTTCAGAAAGAGTGAGCGGAGATTTTTTTTGCTGCCGAATACGTTGGGTGCTTAATTTATTTTCCAAGCATTGAGCAATCAAATTCTCGCAAGCCGGCAATAGATTCTCACAACTAACAATCGCATCAATCGCCCCTTCATTAAGAGCTTGTCTTGCTTTAATGTGGGACCCGGCGCTAATCCATTGATTAGCATTGTCGGCCCCAATGAGTCTAGGTAAGCGCACAGTTCCCCCAAACCCTGGCAAGATTCCGAGCTTCACCTCTGGAAAGCCTACCTTGGTTCCCTCTGTAACAACTCGGAAATCTGTAGATAGGGCCATTTCAAAACCACCACCAAGAGCTACTCCGCTGATTGCTGACACCGTCGGGCAAGGCAAATCTTCGATATCATTAAAGATTTGATTGCCCTCCACGAGCCATTTAGTAATTTCACCTTCAGCCTCATCAAACATCCCTGTGAATTCAGTAATATCAGCGCCAACGATGAAAGCAGGTTTAGCACTAGAAAAAATCAGCCCCGAGATATCAGTCTCCATTAAAACATCAATCGCCTCTCGTAATTCTCGCAAGGTCAACTCGTTAAACTTGTTCACCGATGAATCACGTAGGTCAAAGGTCAAATTAGCTATACCAGAAGGTAGCAGGGTCACATTAAGCGCAGAGCCTGAATAGATCATTATATTTCTTCCATAATCAGAGAATTGTTAGCATTAATGATTCATTATACCGCCCACTCGAAAAATTAAGAAACCTCGGTTAAACTTCAACCTAAATCAAATTCGAAGCAGTACGATTGCAAATATTGAGGAGGCAGCATAATGCGCGTGTTTCTTGGGGCCATCTATTTTATGTTCTTCGTAAACATATCATATGCTGCAAGCAACATAGACAGCCATGGTGTCATTCTTGTTTACCACCACGTTTCAGCCAGCACACCTCCGTCTACCAGCATCTCACCAGAGGATTTTGAGAGGCACCTGGAGTATTTAGAACAAAATAATTTTAATGTAATTCCGCTGGATAATATGCTGAAGACGCTGCGCGCTGGCGAACAATTACCAGAAAAATCAGTAGCAATAACGTTTGACGATGGCTACATTTCAATTTATGACACTGCTTTCCCAATGCTTCAATCATATGGCTTCCCATTCACTCTATTCTTGAGTACCGGTCCAATAGACAAGCAGCAGCAGAGTTATATGAATTGGGATCAAATTAGGGAGATGTCTCGAGCTGGGGTAATTATCGCAAACCATATGGTTGAACACCCTTATATGCTAGAGATAGGCTCTGATGAGACAGATGCGGACTGGATAAATCGACTACAGAATGAATTGCTTGCTGCAGAGTCAAGAATCGAGCAGGAAACAGGACAATCCCATCGATATCTTGCATACCCATATGGGGAGTTTGACCTTGACATTAAGTTAATGCTCAAAAACAATGGTTTCATAGGGCTCGCGCAGAACTCTGGAGCAATCGGTGTTAACTCTGACTTTCTGGCACTACCTCGCTTCCCCTTGGCATCGATTTATGCAAATCTTGACACGGCTAAAATCAAACTGGACACAAAGGCCTTCAACGTCGAACTAGTTCAGCCAAAATCACCAGTCACAAAAATCCGCAGCCCGTCTGTCACATTAAAATTTGATGAAGGTAACCATAATCTCTCTCAAATTGGCTGCTTTGCTAACAGCAAACCCCTACCAATGACGTGGATTGATAGAGAGAATGGTTTACTAAAGATAGAGCCTAACGAGACTTATAGTGGGCGACGTTGGAGATATCTTTGCACAGCTCCAGTTCCTGGAGAAGGACGTTACTATTGGTACTCCGTTCAGTGGATCAATCCCAATTAAAAGAGGATATCTCGATCCCTCAAGTCATTTTGAAGAATAATCCTTTGAATCTCATCGACATACCCAGAACCTCGCTGTGAATACCTGCCGAGCCCGATCGATAGCGACATAGGATCTAATTTCAAATTACGCTCTCTCATTTTCAATCGCAGGTCTCGCAGATATGCATACGAGTCATGGGTGTTAATATTTAAAAAATATGCCTTGACTGAGCTTTCTACCGTATCGAAATACTCCACCTCATGTTTAGCACCAGAAACCCGCCTTGCCGGAACAATTCCGCAGCCTTCTTCATAACACCACTGACCAAACACATTGTTGCCTTCGACTGTAAATCGTGACGTGCCCCAAGCAGACTCATTCGCAGCTTGGGCTAAGGCCATAGAGACAGGAATAAGGTCAATGCGTAAGGCCAACTCATTAATTATATCTTCAATAGCCTTGTTCTCAACATCAATGCGATAGGTTTCACTGAGATTAACGATCTTAGAAGCATCCCTGTCACTGAGCTCCTCTCCTTTATCAACCATATCTTTAATTAATAACAAATCAGACCGAGTTCCGTAAATGCTTTGACTTTCCGCAGCGACGAACCCCTCCATATAATCTAAAAACTGGCGTTTCTTATCACTAATGTCCGCAATTTCCGTAAAATCTGGGAATACAGTAATCGCATCTTGCGGTAATGGTTCTATGACCAATGGTTCCTCAGGGGCTGATGAAAAGAGAAGTGTAAGCAACAGGAATAAAGTGGCTGTAAGGCAAAGCGCACCCGTAAAATTAACATTCGGAAGTATTTTAATCACTTCCTCCATTTTTAAAATATTACGAATATCCACTGGGCTTACCTTTCCGTATATCCCAAAATACTCCGCTTCCCAGGATATCAATTATTAGACTACAGAGGTATCTAATTTCTATGCGCATTCATGTTCACACGAAATAAAATCACTCTGCAGCACTGCCGCCAAGGCAATTCGGTGACTGAGGCACGCCGGTTTCTCTGCGCGACCACTCGTCGGTAGTAAATAAATGCAGAACTAAAGCATGAACACCATTCTCCAGCTCTTCTGAAAGCAAATCATAAATCTGGCGGTGGCGATTAACTCGGGAAAGGCCCAAAAAAGAGTCAGAAACCACTGTCAATTTAAAGTGAGACTCAGTTGACGGGCCGCTATGTAGGTTGCTCTCATTATTGATAAGGAGGTGGTGTGGCTTAAACCTAACTCCGATTTTTTCTTCAATGACTGATTGGATAGACATTTTAAAATCCGAACTTAGTCCTCTATGTAAGATGCAATTCCTAGTATACTCCACCTGGAGTGCTTGGTTCATCTATTTTAAGATTCAGAAACATATTTACATCCTCAAAATGAGAAAAAGTGATGGTTATTTCTTGGTTTCCAGGACATATGCGGAAGGCGAGCCGGGAGCTAAAAAATATCGTCAAAGAGTCTCATGCGATTATCGAGCTAGTAGATGCCAGAGCTCCTGAAAGCAGCTCTAACCCCACTCTCAAAAACCTAACAAGGGGATTACCTCGCATCATACTTTTAACAAAAGGTGACCTTGCAGATCGAGACACTACAAATCTGTGGCAAAAATCTCTTCAGTCAATAACAGAAACCAGATGCCTTATTAACGACTACGAGACCCAAATCAGCCTACAAACCCTTTTAACAGAGCTAGATTTGTTGCTTGGGAACAACGTAAATCTTGCCAAACAGAAACAGATAATCATTACGGGAATCCCAAACGTAGGAAAATCCACTCTAATGAACACAGTAATTGGCAAAAAAGTAGCACATACAGGAAACGAGCCAGCTATTACACGCACTCAGCAACGGATAAGAATAAGAGATGGTTGGTATCTCATAGATACTCCGGGACTGATGTGGCCAAAATTAGAGAACCAACGGAATGCCCATATCTTAGCTTGCCTAGGAACGATCAGAAACACAGCTATAAGCATAGAGGAAATTGGTTGGTTTCTAGCTGAGCTCTTAAAACAAGACCATCCGAGCGTATTAGAAAAGCGTTATAACATCGAGACCCTTCCAGAAACAAACGAAGAACTCTATTTAATCATAGCAAAGAAGACCGGATCACTATCAAAAAAAGGTGTACCCGATTATTATAGGGTTTCTCAGGTGTTACTGAACGATTTTCGATCAGGAAGACTCGGAAGATTAAGTCTAGAGAAACCCAAATAGAACTAAACATATTTTTCAATCAACTAGCCAACAAAGAATTTTCGAAAGTTATGAGCGAAGCACAAACCGCAGAAGTTAATCAAAAATTAGATACTCAAAGCCATCCGGCTTTTTCCCAAGTCGAAAAAAATCACATCCCTTCACTCAATCTGAGTGTTGAAAAATACGAACATCATAAAACCGGAGCGATACACTACCATCTTGCTAGTAAAAATGAAGAGAATGTGTTCTTAATTGCCTTTAGAACAATTCCCATGGATTCGACAGGTGTGGCTCATGTGCTTGAGCATACAGCACTTTGTGGGAGCAAACAGTATCCTGTTCGAGATCCCTTTTTTATGATGATTCGCCGCTCCTTGAATACATTCATGAATGCCATGACGAGCAGCGATTGGACCGCCTACCCTTTCGCTTCAAAGAACAAAAAGGACTTCAATAATTTACTCAAGGTATATATGGACTCCGCTTTTTTTTCACGGCTTGACCGGCTTGACTTTCTCCAAGAAGGGCATCGTTTAGAGTTTTCAGAACCGAACGATCCGAAATCAAAACTTCAATACAAAGGCGTGGTTTTTAATGAAATGAAAGGTGCCATGAGTTCTACAAGTAATGTGCTATGGCAAACGCTTAATAAATATCTCTATCCAACAACGACCTATCACTACAACAGTGGCGGCGAGCCCGATCATATCCCTGACTTGAGCTATGATAGCTTACTGTCATTTTACAAATCCCATTATCATCCCAGCAATAGTGTATTAATGACGTTCGGGGACACCCCCGCATATGATCATCAAGCGCAGTTCGAGGAGCTTGCACTCTCTCAATTCTCCAGGCTGGACTCGGAGATTAAAGTAGACGATGAGAAACGCTATCTGTCTCCCATAAGAGCAGAGGAATCCTATGCATGTAATGAGAACGGGCAAGAAAACACGCACGTCGTTATAGGCTGGTTGCTCGACAAAAGTACAAACATAAGAAGTTTATTCAAAGCCCAATTGCTAGCAGGCGTGCTTCTTGACAATAGCGCCAGTCCACTATTAAAAGTCCTCGAAGTTACCGACTTGGGTACATCCCCATCACCGATTTGCGGCCTTGATGATTCTAATAAAGAAATGAGTTTTATGGTTGGACTGGAGGGTTGCAGACCTGAAGATACTCTTAAAGTTGAGGCGTTAATTATTGATAGTTTAAAGACCTTTATTAAAGAAGGTATACCTCAAGAACAGATAGACGCTGCCCTACATCAACTAGAACTTAGTCAACGGGAAATTTCAGGAGACAGTTATCCATATGGCCTGCAATTAATGGTATCCGGGCTCTCAATAGCCATACACAATGGAGACCCCACCAAAGTTCTCGACATTGACCCTGTCTTAAATGAGCTAAAAGAAGCAACAAAGAATAAGGACTTTATTCCAGAACTAATCAGAGAACTTTTACTAGAAAATCAGCATAGAGTGACACTAACACTCCGACCAGATCGTGAATTGACTAAGAAAAAACTTGAAGCGGAAGAGTCCGCTCTTGAAGAGATAAAGAAAAACCTGTCAGACATTCAAATCAATGAAATTCTGCAACAGACAAAAGAGCTTTCTAAAAGACAGGCCCAAGACGATAACCCCGAGTTGCTACCAAAAGTTACCCTCAATGACGTACCCCAAGAGATAACTGAACCGGAATTTTCAAAGGATACCTTAAATAACTCAGGATTAGTTCACGCTTATTTCGCCCAACCCACTAACGGGCTAGTGTATCAGCAAGTAATCATCGAAATGCCTGAACTTGAAGCCGAACTTTTAGATATCCTTCCTCTATACACAAGTTGCCTACCAGAATTTGGCATCGGGCAAAAAAGCTATGAGGACGTGCAAACTTGGCAGTCTCAAATCTCTGGGGGAGTAAATTGCTTCAGTAGCATCAGAAGTGGACTTGACGATGTTCAACAATCAAAAGCTTTCATCTCAATCTCTTCAAAGGCTTTGGCGAAGAACCAAATTGAATTAACCAACTTACTCTATCAAACGTTAAATAGTGTGAAGTTTACCGAATCCAATCGATTAACTGACTTAATTGAACAAATTTGCGCTAGAAAGGAGAGCAGTATAACTGGGCAAGGCCATTCTTTGGCGATGAGTTTAGCATCAAGCAAAATGAGCCCAGCCGCTAGCTTGATTCATAGGTTTAGTGGCCTTGAAGGAATCAAACAAATTAAATCCATCAAGGGAAATCTCTCTCGTAGTGGCACTGTTGAAAACTTATTAGGTAAATTTGAACAACTTCATCAGGTGATAATCAAGAGCCCAACCCAACTCCTGAGCATCGCGGAGCAGGAACAACAAGGAAACCTCGCGAACGCTCTTAATTCCATTTGGAAGAGCAATAATGAGAACCTAAGAGGAAATGGCGACTTTCGCCTCCCGGAAATGAGAAGAAGTCTGTCTGAAGCTTGGACAACCGCAACTCAGGTTAATTTCTGCGCTAAGGCGTTCCCAACCGTTGCCTCAAACCATAAAGACAACGCCACCCTGCATGTTCTAGCTGGGTATTTAAGAAATGGATTCCTTCACCGTGCAATTCGTGAACAAGGCGGAGCCTATGGAGGTGGAGCGACCCAAGACTCAAATTCAGCCTCTTTTCGTTTCTTTTCTTACAGAGACCCTCGCTTAGCAGAGACTCTTAATGACTTTGATGCATCATTGCAGTGGTTAATGGCAGGCAAACACGAAAATTACCAGCTCGAAGAAGCCATACTTGGTGTAATTGCAGCTCTTGATAAGCCTGCTTCTCCGGCCGGCGAAGCTAAACAAGCATTCTACAATCATCTTTTTGATAACACGTTAGCTGCTAGAAAGGCTTTCCGAGAACGGGTACTACATACGACATTACAAGATCTTCGGCGTGCCGCGGATACATATTTTAAACCTTCAAGTGCTAGTGTTGGGGTTATCACCAACAAAGATTCAATCAACAATCTGAATATTGAAAATCTAGTCATAAGAAATATATAGTAATTACAGATAATTATATTATTTTTATAAATTAAATTCTAATTTAACTGATTGTCAAAAAAGATACATTTTAGGGAACTTCTATAACCTCGGAGGGTCTTAATGAAGGTAGGTAGATGTTTAATCATTTATCTCTCCCTTGATAAACCTTTAGGCCCAATGGCCCCTCCATTGGGCCTTTTCTTATTACGCCCATCTAACTAGGTATTATGCGGCTGCGAAACAAAAGATAAAATGCTTTCAATTAGAGCCGATATAAATATACTACGGTCAGCTAACTAATATGCTGCTACGGGACTAAACCAAAAAGATCGAGCTAATTCATTCATGAAGCCGACGAATATTAACGACCCGAATTACTTTCATAAAGTTGTCGATTGCCAGTGGGCTTGCCCGGCTCATACCCCTGTGCCCGAGTACATCAGGTTAATCGCTGAAAGACGATACACAGACGCGTATATGATCAATTGGCATTCTAATGTCTTCCCTGGAATCCTTGGTCGAACATGCGATCGCCCCTGCGAACCGGCATGCCGCAGAGGAAGAGTGGAAGATGAACCGGTGGCCATATGCCGTCTAAAACGAGTTGCTGCTGACTATAAGTCTGATATTAAAGACCGTTTACCAAAAATTCCAAAAAAGAAAAATGGGAAGCATATTGCGTTAATAGGTGGAGGCCCAGCGTCATTGACGGTAGCCCGAGATTTATTGCCGCTAGGTTATGAAATCACCCTGTTTGAGAAAGATCATTTAAGTGGAGGCGCAATGCGAACACAAATTCCGCGCTTCCGCCTGCCATCCGAGGTACTTGAGGAAGAGTTGAATTACATATTAGATTTGGGAGTGAACTGCCAATTCGGTAAAGAAATTACCAGCATGAAGGCTCTCTTGGAGGAAAATTACGACGCAATATTTGTCGGCACTGGTGCACCTTTAGGAAAACGACTTGAACTCCCAGGTTTCGACGAAGCCAAAAATAATATCCACACTGGCATTGAATGGCTCGCTAATGTCGCATTCGAGCATATAGATTCTATCGGTAAACAAGTGATCGTTTTAGGCGGCGGAAACACCGCGATGGATTGCTGTAGGACCTCCAAACGCTTAGGTGGAGAGCAAGTTACGGTCACTGTACGCAGCGGTTTTGATGAAATGAAAGCTTCTCCTTGGGAAATTGAAGATGCCATAAACGAGGATATCCCGATTATTAATTTTCATGTGCCAAAGCGTTATGTAATCGACGACGGCAAGCTTTGTGGCATGGAGTTCGAGAGAGTTAAAAAAGAATATGATCCAAATGGAAAACGACTATTAGTCCCAACGGGAGAAGCTCCGGTAATCATTCCTTGCGATGATGTTCTTTGCGCTATAGGGCAAGAAAATAGTTTTCCCTGGGTAGAGAGGGATTTAGGAATCGAGTTTGATCAATGGGAAGTCCCCATATTAAACAAAAGTACGTTTCAATCGACACACGATAAGGTTTTTTTCGGAGGGGACGCAGCGCTGGGTCCCGACAATATAATAACTGCTGTTGCACATGGGCATGACGCCGCTCTCTCTATACATCTATCCTGTCAAAACCAGGACATTAATAACCGGCCCTCACCCATCACAAGTCTTGACAGTCAAAAAATGGGAATTCACCAATGGTCGTATGATAATGACATTAGTAATGATGTTCGTTACGCAGTGCCCCATGCAGACAAAAAAGAAACTCTAAATAACTTAAATTTGGAAGTCGAATTGGGCTTCGATGAGCAGCTAGCTTTCGACGAAACAATGAGATGTCTCAATTGCGATGTACAAACAGTATTTACAGATGATCTTTGCATTGAGTGTGACGCATGTGTAGATATATGCCCGACTGATTGTATTACCTTTACGGACAAATCAGACGAGCAAACTTTACGCGCGAATTTACTGGCGCCAGCCACTAATAATGATCAAGACATATACGCCTCAGATATTTTAAAAACGGGGCGCATAATGGCGAAAAATGAAGACCTATGCCTTCATTGCGGACTATGTGCTGAACGTTGCCCAACAGCTGCATGGGATATGAGAAAATTCCTTTTTAATACTGCTAAGGCTGAAAGCGTGTGCCAGAGTTAGTAACTACGAATAAGATCACTACTTTACCTAAAACTAACGACTTCGTAATAAAGTTTGCGAACGTTAATGGCTCAGGTTCTGCCAGCGCAAACAATATGTTTGCTAAAGCAATTTTTCGCATGGGCATACCAGTAAGCCCTCACAACATCTTTCCATCTAATATTCAGGGTTTGCCGACTTGGTACGAAGTTAGAGTATCCGATAAAAATTACCTTGGCAGACGAGAAGGTGTTGACTTAATGGTCGCGATGAATGAGCAGACTATTAAGTCTGATATAAACTCAGTGATCTCCGGCGGGTTCGTGCTTTATGATTCTTCTAAGCCTTTGAGCGGGGAACTGATCCGCGATGACATTCATTACCTACCGATACCTTTGAAGGATATATGTTTAACTGAATTCGAGAAACCAACACAACGACAACTGTTTAAGAATATAGTATATGTAGGTGCTCTTGCTGCTTTTATTAATATTGATTTTAAGGTCTTAACTGACATGGTTAGCGACCAGTTCCGTGGTAAAGAGAAATTAATTTTACCCAACATTCACGCCCTAGAACTTGGGCATCAATATGCAAGTGAAACCTTCAAATGCCCGCTCCCCTTAACCCTTGAAAGGCGCGATCTCACCGCAAATAAAATACTCATGGATGGCAATACTGCGGTAGGATTAGGTTGTGTTTATGGTGGCGCTACTGTTGCTTCATGGTATCCTTTAACGCCTTCGACTAGCGTAGTCGATGCTTTCGATAAATATTGTAAACGTCTTCGCAAAGATCCGGGTAGCGGAAAAAATAAATTCTCAGTGGTTCAAGCTGAGGACGAGCTAGCGGCCATCGGGATGGCAATTGGCGCAGGCTGGAATGGTGCAAGAGCATTTACTGCGTCCTCTGGTCCGGGGGTTTCCCTTATGCAAGAATTCTTAGGTCTGGCTTATTTTTCGGAAGTGCCGGTAGTCTTATTCGATATACAAAGAGTTGGACCGTCGACAGGTATGCCTACCCGAACACAGCAAGGCGACCTTTTAAGTTGTGCTTACGCATCTCATGGTGACACGAAACAAATTCTGTTATTCCCCTCAACTCCTAAGGAGTGCTTTGAGTTCGCTGCCGACTCTTTTGATATCGCCGATAGAGTGCAAACGCCGGTGATTGTGCTAAGCGACCTTGAATTAGGGATGAACGAACAAATATGCGACCCCTTGGAATGGAATGATCAGAGGCATTACGATAGAGGGAAGGTGCTAAATGAAGAGCAGCTGAATCAATTAGAAAATTATGGCCGTTATCAAGATGTAGACGATGACGGCATACCATATCGAACCTATCCTGGCACTCACCCAAATAAAGGCAGCTATTTTACAAGAGGAAGCTCTCACGACGCCAACGCTGCATATACTGAAGACGGCGACATATATGCTGAAGTGATGGACAGGATTTCTCTAAAATTTAAGACAGCACTTAAATATCTACCAGAACCCGAGTTTTCGTCCTCTAAAAAGCATAAACGCGGATTAATTTATTTAGGTACAACAGTATCAGCGATTCAAGAGGTCTTAGATAGCCTGCACAAGAAAGGTATCTACTTGGATACGATGAGACTGAAAGCTTTCCCATTTCATGATTGTGTCAAAACATTTATTGATGATCACGAGCTTGTCTATGTGATTGAACAAAACAGAGACGCACAATTAAAAAGCCTTTTAAAAATAGAATGCAATGCCAACGAAGCGCAAATGCATTCCATCTTGAGCTATAACGGTGTTTTGATCACCGCTCAACAAATCGAAACGGAAATCCTTAATTCATTGCACTCATCTGAGGCTACCGAAGAGGTCTCTGCATAAGACAGAATTTGATTTAACTGGACATAAATAACAATGAGCTACATACGAAAGCCAAAATTTGCGCACCCTGATCTACAAACTAACGACTTAGGGCTTACTCGTCGCGATTATGAAGGCACACTGACAACACTGTGCGGCGGTTGCGGTCATGATTCTATCAGTGCCGCCATAATTCAGGCATCCGCAGAAATGAGCCTGGAACCTCATAAGGTAGCAAAGATTTCAGGCATCGGCTGCTCGTCGAAAATCCCCTCCTATTTCCTCAGTAAATCACACGGATTTAACTCAGTTCACGGCCGAATGCCCTCTGTGGCAACTGGTGCGAATCTTGCGAATAAAAATCTACACTATGTTGGAGTATCAGGAGATGGAGATAGTGCTTCGATTGGGTTAGGTCAATTCTGTCATATCGTAAGGCGTCGTATCAATATGCTTTATATCGTCGCTAACAACGGTACTTATGGACTCACTAAAGGTCAATTATCGGCAACTGCTGATCTAGGCTCCAAAACAAAATCTGGTGACGAGTCGTTATACGACAATATTGACATGGCAACTCTTGCGATAGAGCTAGGGGCTAGTTTTGTAGCAAGATCTTTCTCTGGCGACAAACAGCAACTCATTCCTTTAATTCAAGCAGGCCTCACACACAAAGGATTTGCTTTTATTGACGTGATCAGTCCTTGCGTTACATTTAATAATACAGACTTCTCAACTCATGGTTATAAGAATACATGGGAAAACTATGTCTCACTCGGGCAAATTGACTTTGTCCCTATGCGCAAAGAAATTACTACCAGTTATGGTGCTGGCAGAGAGAAAGAGATAACACTACATGATGGGTCAGTAATACACCTCCATAAAACTGGCAACGACTATGATCCGTCTAATAAACAGAACGCTCTTCAACACATTAGTGAACACAAAAATAAAGGTGAAATTGCGACAGGGCTCTTATATATTAACCAATCAACATCGGATCTTCATGAATTACAAGATACCGTCGATAAGTCTTTTAACCAGTTAACCGAACATGATTTATGTCCTGGCGACGAAGTATTGCAGGATATCAACCAAACATTTCAATAGCTGACCTTTACCGTTATACATAAAGTTCAATTCGATATTACGAAAATAACCGTTGCAACCAGCCTTTTTTCAGATCTCGTCTGCAACTCTTGAGCTGTTGTTGAAATCGCTCAGAGTTTCTTTGAACACGATTAGCCGCATCTATTAGCCACTCCTTGTCACTGTAACTCCTGCGCGCAAAGCCCGAATTGCCCTCGTGATAAGCCAAATAAAAATTCTTAGCATCGAATGCAGTTATGTGGTTAATCCGCTTCGAGTTTGAGTTGTACCATCCAACAAAGTCAATGGCATCGTCAAACTTACTTCTAGACGCGTTCCTATTGCCTGACATTTCTTTGTAATCCTCCCAAGTGCTATCCAACGCTTGAGAGTAGCCGAAAGCCGAGGAAGGTCTTCTTCCTGGAAATACCCACAAGAATTTTGACCTCGCCGGCCTGGCTCGGGCCCTAAAGCTTGACTCTTGGTAAATCACAGCCATATTAACTGCAATAGGTATACCCCACCTATCCTCCGTTGCCTGAGCAGAGTCGTACCAATTTCTTTTCTCGCCAAAAATACTGCAAATATTATCAATATTATTTGGCTGGGCAACAATGCATCCCGACAGAATTGCCATGATAAATACGTGAGTTATTATTCTTTCTTTCATTTTTAACCTGTTAACATGCTTAAGATTAATTACCTTTGTTTTCGGTAGAAAATTCCCTAAGTTAGCAATTCTAAAAATTCTTTTTCGTCGATTATTTTTATTCCATACTCAATGGCCTTAGAGAGCTTGGAGCCCGCTTTTGGGCCTGCAACAACAAAATCTGTACTCTTCGATACGCTTCCTGCGACCTTTGCTCCAGATTTTATCAATCGATCTCTAGCTTCTCCTCGAGACAATGATTCCAAAGTTCCAGTTAACACAAAGGTTTTACCAGAGAAAACTTTATTACTCTCTTTATCTGGGATTGGCCACTTCACTCCGTTAGCTTGAAGCCTTTTGATTAGATGAAGATTCTTTTCATCAGAGAAAAAGGACACGATTCTCGAGGCAACTGTTGGACCAATGTCTTCAATTGACTCTAGTTCATCGTTACTAGCCACTACGATATCGCTTATACTTTCATAACGAGTAGCAAGCGACAAAGCTGTCGCCTCACCTACTTCGCGAATACCAAGCGCATAGAGGAATTTTGGTAAAGTAGTATTCTGGCTTTTATTTATCGCAGCAATCAAATTTTGTGCTGATTTTTCACCCAACCTCTCCATTTCTACTAAGTCATCAGCAGTTAACAAGAAAATATCTGCAGCATCGCTTATCAAGCCTTCATCTACTAACTGATCGATTAACTTGTCCCCCAGTCCCTCAATATCCATCGCAGACCTGGAGGCAAAATGCTTGAGCACCTCCTTTTGCTGTGCAGAGCAAGAACTTCCAGCGCCACAACGCAATAAGACAGCACCATCCTTTTCTAAGGGAGCACCACAAACGGGGCATAAGCTGGGGATTGCAATTGGAGTAGTTAATCGATTGCTTTTGGACCTTACCACCCGCGCAATTCTGGGAATCACGTCACCGGCTCTCCTAACTACGCCCTGATCGCCAATACAC
>ERZ802830.3273-NODE-3273-length-13948-cov-9.75023_pt1 | contig 13948 bp, 13 predicted proteins | sample MGYA00345654_ERZ802830 | MGnify/ENA primary metagenome ERZ802830 (study PRJEB30503, sample SAMEA104212375) | marine metagenome | biome: Westerlies Biome; feature: [SRF] surface water layer (ENVO:00010504) within the epipelagic zone...; material: water... | reverse complement strand
CGGGAGATCCCGGCATCGGATGAGCTGAACCAAAGCTATTGACCGCCTATTCGAGGTGGCAGCGTTGGCGGCGTTTCTTGCGGCGCCGGAAAGCGGCTTCATCACCGGACAGGTTTACACTGTGAATGGGGGCGCATGGCACAGCTCAACCTGCCGTGAGGCAAAACCCGGCTGATCTGCTGGCGCTCCTCCGCTCACTCAGGCGATCGCCTCATCCTCATCATCAGACAGATCAATCCAGATGGTCTTTAGCTGGGTGTATTGATCATGGGCATGCAGACCATTGTCACGCCCGCCAAAACCGGATTGCTTGAACCCACCGAACGGCGTGGAAATATCGCCCTCGCCAAAGCTGTTCACGGTGACAGTGCCGGCCCGCATCATACGCGCACCACGAATCGCGCGTTTGGTGTTGGCGGTGAAAATTGACGCGCACAGACCATATTCGGTGTCATTGGCAATGCTGATCGCCTCGTCAAATCCGTCAACGGTGATGACACTCAGCACCGGGCCGAAAATCTCGTCACGCGCCAACTTATGGCTATTGTCAGGCACCTCCAGCACGGTAGCCTCGACAAAAGCGCCGTCATGGGATTTGCCGCCGATTAGCACATTATCCGCGTGATCGAGGTAGGAGCAAACCTTGTCGAAATGCGCCTTTGATACAAGGGCGCCCATGCGGGTTTCCGGGCTCAAGGTGTCGCCCACATTCCAGTGACGGGCATGGATTTCGATCCGCTCGAGAAGGGCGTCCTTGACGTCACGATGCACAATCAGACGCGAACTGGCCGAGCAGTTCTCACCCATGTTCCAGAACGCGCCATTAACCACATGCTGCGCGACCCTATCAAGGTTTTCGGCATCCGCCATCACAACGCAGGGGTTCTTGCCCCCCATTTCTAATACCACTTCCTTTGCATTGGATTCTGCGGCGTAGGTGAGGAAGCGTTTGCCGGTCACTGTGGATCCGGTGAAGGACACCATGTCGATATCCATGTGGCGGCCAATTGGCTCACCCACTTCCGGGCCGCCACCCGGCACGATGTTCAAAACCCCACGTGGGATGCCGGCTTCTGTTGCCAACTCGGCAACGCGCAATGCGGTCAGGGATGTCTCGAGGGCCGGTTTCACCACAACCGAACAACCCGCCGCCAGTGCGGGGCCAATTTTCCAGGCCAGCATCAGAAGGGGGAAATTCCACGGCAGGACAAGCCCAACCACGCCGATGGGTTCACGCACAACCATCGCGATGTGATTATCCGAGGGCGGCGCGACCTGATCATAGATTTTGTCGATCGCTTCGGCATGCCATTTCAGGCAATGGATGGTCTCCGGTATATCGACGGTTTCGCAATCAAAAATGCTCTTGCCACTATCCAGACTTTCCATAACCGCCAAGTCTCTGGCATTGCGGGTCAGAAGTTTGCACAACCGGATCAGCACATCCTTGCGATCCGAGGGGTGCAGCCGCGACCACCGACCATCCTCGAATGCGTCACGCGCTTTTTGCACCGCAAAATCCACGTCATTGGCGTCACACGCCGCGATTTCGGCCAGCTTGGCGCCGGTGGCTGGATTGACCGTCTCAAAGGTTTTGCCCGTGCCTGCCGGCCGGTAACTTCCGTCAATGAACGCGTTGTTGGGAAGCGCCAGATTATCGGCGATGGCTTGGTATTCTTCTTGGGTCAACAGGTCCATTAATCAGCCCTTTGCCTTTGGTTGTTCATTCTCAATCTCGGAAATCGTGGTTCTTGCCACGCGGATCACCTGTTCCAGCGCCCGTTTGTCATCCTTGTTCAGCCCTTTTAGCGGCGGGCGCATCCGGCCGGCGTCTATGCCGTTCATCGTCACCCCATGCTTGACACATTGGATGAATTTTCCACCCTGTTCCAAAATCCGCATCAACGGCATCATTGCCGACATGATCCGACGGCCTTTGTCAAAATTTCCCTCAACAGCGCACGCCTGATAAAGGGCAATATGTTCCTCAGGCAGAAAATTCGATCCCGCACAAATCCAGCTTCGCGCCCCCCACACAAAAAACTCCAGAGCCTGATCATCCATGCCGCAGGACAGTTGGATATGCGGATAGTCACGGGCCAGCAGATGGACGCGGTTTATATCGCCAGAGCTTTCCTTGATGGCACAGATGTTACGCGACCGGCCAACACGATCCAGAAATTCCTCGCCCATATGAACACCCATGCGGCCCGGATAATTATAGAGAATCACCGGCAGGTCTGCGGCCTTGTCGATGGCCAACGCGTTCAGCGCATTTTCCCGTTCGGTGGGCACCGAATAAGGTGGTGTGGCCAAAAGAATGGCATCCGCGCCCATTTCGCGCGCCGCCGTGGCAAGGGCTATGCTGTCAGGCGTCATCATCGCCCCGGTGCCAACAACCAAGGGAACGCGCCCGTTTACGACATCTTTGGTAAAAAGCGCCGCAGCGATCCGCTCTTCCACCGTCTGGGCGTAGTTTTCACCGGTCGATCCACCGGAGATAACCCCATGCACCCCCTTGTCGATTAGATTTTCGACAATCTTCGCAAGGGCATCCCAATTCACCGCATGATCAGCGGTCATCGGGGTCACAACGGGGGTGTAAATCCCCTCAACATTAAAAAACGGTGTCATTCGGTCCTCATGCTGATGATGGCCGGCCGGTCAGCTCAGGCGACATGTCAATTCCAGCTGGCATCATAAAACATTCACACTGATCAAGCGAGATATGCCAAAGCGCGGTAGCTATCCATGCGGCAGCGACCGGCCTTTTCCTTGCGGATCGTCCAGACATGCTACAGCGGTTGCACAGCTTCTTCAACGCAGTTGCATGCAAGGCTGCTACCTATCCTGTTCAACCCCTATATGCCCAATCCCGACATGTCCAATCCCGACATGCCAAAGCCCGGCATAATCTTGTCCACATCATCCCCTGCCCGCTGTCTAGCCAACGATCTTTAACGATGGCTAGAGAAACCCGGCATTAACCATATGGGGGTTGGTGGCATGGATCAGCGTCAGAATATCAAATATCTCGACATCAAATCGCGCCCGAAGTGCCGCTTTGTAGGGTGGTAAATTTGTGCATTCAAGCAGGAGCGCACGCACCGGGCGTGTCTGCTGCAGCCCGGCAACGAGGTCGATCAATTCAGCCTCTGCGCGGGCCTGATCCAGCGTTTTAAGATCCTCAGCAATCACGCGGCGCAGATGAGAGGTTGGCGGCAGGCCGAGGACCGGCCCACTGAACCCTGCCAATACCGGCGTGAAGGCAGGGGCGGCAAGACTGTCAGCATCGAAAGTCAGAATGGCCGTTTCATCCACCGCAAAGGAAGCGCCAAGCATTGGCAGTTGCAACAATGCCGAGCTTAGAAAGGGTACTGGGCTGCGCGCAGCCAATTGGGTCTGCCAGATCGAGAGAAACCCGCAGGATGTGGCAATCACATCACCGGGCGCACCACAAAGATGGTTCTCAATGAACGACAGATCACCATGATCAGGGTGGGTGGAGACCACCCGCGCCACTGACAGGCCAGGGATCGTCCGGATGTCCAGCGCACAATTATAGGTATCAGGCGAGGCCACGTCCCCCGGAATGCGGGGAAATTGCGTGTCAAGCTGGAGCAGGCTGAGACAGGGCATCAGACGTCACGACCGTATCCGCATCAGTCATTTGGCCGCTGGCGGATATTGTCGGGCAGCCAGGTCGCCAACTCCGGCCAAACAACCAGAATTATCACCATCAGAACCATCAACAGCACCATCGGAATCGCCGTGCGGGCAATATAGGAAATCTCGTGCTGCGTCATACCCTGTAGAACAAACAGATTAAAGCCGATGGGCGGCGTCACCTGCGCCATCTCAACCACAACAACGACAAAGACACCAAACCAGATGACATCAATGCCTGCCTGCCGGATCATCGGCTCGACAATCGCCATTGTCAGCACCACCGAGGAAATGCCGTCAAGAAACATCCCAAGAATGATGTAGAACACTGTCAGTGCGGCGATCAGAATAATCGGCGAGAGCTGCATTTCGTCAATCCAGCCGGCAAGCGCGCGAGGCAGACCGGTGAAACCCATTGATAGCGACAGAAAAGAGGCGCCCATCAGGATCAGTGCAATCATTGCCGAGGTACGTGTCGCCCCCATCAGGCTGGCAAAAAATGTCTCAAACGTCAGCGACCGCTGCATTGCCGCCAATAACAGCGCCCCGATAACCCCAACCGCAGCCGCCTCGGTTGCTGTGGCCCAGCCGAAATACATCGAGCCAATGACGATGAATACAAGGGCAAGCACCGGTAGGAGGAAGCGGCTGTCATGGAACATCTTGCCAATCGACATCCGCGGCTCGGGGCGCGGCCGCTCACCCGGGCGCAGAAAATGCCAGCCGATGATATAGAGCATGAACAGACCTGCCAGAACAAGGCCGGGGATCACCCCGGCAAGGAACAGCTTGGTGATTGATTCATTGATCGAAACGCCATAAACGATCAGCGTCAGCGAGGGCGGGATCATCAACCCTAGCGTTGCTGCGCCAGCAAGTGTGCCGATGATCATATATTCAGGATAACCCCGGCGGCGCAGTTCAGGGATCGACATCTTGCCAACTGTGGTCAAGGTCGCCGCAGATGACCCGGAAACAGCCGCAAAAATCGTGCAGCCAGCAATGTTGGTATGAAGCAGACCGCCGGGCAACCAGCGCATCCATGGCGCAAGCCCGCGAAACATATCCCCGGATAATCGCGTTCGATAGAGAATCTCGCCCATCCAGATAAACAGCGGGAGCGCTGTCAGTGTCCAACTCGAGGCGCCGGTCCATATTGTCATGATCATCGCATCGCCAGCCGGACGCGAGGTGAACAGCTCCATCCCGATAAAGGCAACGCCGACAAGAGCAAGCCCGACCCAGACCGACCCCCCAAGAAGCGCGAACAGGGCAAACAGAAAAATGAGCGTCGCATATAGTTCGGTCATTCGACGGTTTCCCTCTGAATCGCTGTCTGGCCGGTAACCAGAAGTCTGATCAACTGATCCCACATGCAGATGGCCAAAAGGACGGTGCCAATCGACATCGGTATCTGCGGCACCCAGACCGGGGTATAGATCTGGGCATCACCACTTGCTCGCCAGAGTGCCGCCCACTCCGAGGGGAAAGTGCCAAACATTTTGAGCACCGTGACAACCCATTCGGGAATCTGGTCCTGCCCTTGCGTGCGGTCATTCAGCAGCGCTGACAGAAAATTGGTTTTGATGGCGTAGCGCGCAAAATAAGTGGCGATGATCGCCCCCAAAAGGGTCGCCGCCGCATCCAGCCATAGTCGGGTGAATTGATTGATGTTGAGAAAAATGGACACCCTGATATGGGCACCGCGGCTGAGCGCATGAGCAAGGGCAAAAAAGCTGGTAGCAGCCATCGCATAGCCCGCAAATTCAGTCGATCCCTCAAATGTCAGCCCGGTCCAGCGGGCCGTCATCTGAACGGCAATCAGTAAAAGGATCAACAGCATAAAAATCGCGGCACAGACGCCTGAGCCAAGATACAGCATATCCAGTAACGCCCAGAGACGCCGCAGGGGCCGTTCGATGTGGTGACGGCTGAATCGCGCACCAACAGCCAGCAATGTTGGCAGGACAAAAAGCCAAACCCACAGCGGCACGCCAAAATAAGAGGACCAGTCAGACATTATCAGAAAGACTGGCTCCCCAGCCGAAACCGGGGAGCCTTGCCTTGATATGCCAGCTTACATTGCTTTGTAAGCATCAATGATCGCCTGACCATCACTGCCTACCGCCGCCAGCCAATCGGATTGCATTTTGGCACCAATGGCCTGCAACTCTTTTAGAAAGGCTGGACTGGCATCCTCAACCTTCATGCCATTGGACTCCAGCTGCTCAAAATACCAGTTGGCAAGCTGCGCTGATTTGGCGGCACAGGCGGCGCCGGTCTCATCTGCGGCTTTCTGCACCGCGGACCGTGTTCCGTCATCAAGATTATTCCAAACACCCTTGTTGACGATCACATAGTTGCGGGGCAGCCAGGCATTGACCTTGTAGTAATGGCTGAGATGTTCCCATACCTTGCGGTCATAACCGGTTGATCCGGACGAGATGAAGGATTCGGCAACACCCGTGGCAAGCGCCTGCGACAGTTCGGCCGCCTCAATTTGCACCGGTGTCATACCAAGTTCCTTGGCAAAGGTAGCCGTTGCAGCATTATAGGAGCGGTATTTAACCCCCTTGGTATCGGCTGAGGAGGTCACGGCCTTGTTGAAGTAAAATCCCTGGCCAGGCCATGGACAGGTCTAAAGTGCCACCAGATTTAGGCTGTCGAGCTGGGCGTTAACCTTGTCTTGGGCGGCTTCCCACAGCTTGTTGTTCTCTTCATAGGTGGTAGCAATAAACGGTAGATTATACCAGCCAAGAAGCGGCGCTTCGTTCGCATGTGCCGACATGAACCGCTCACCAATGGGAGCTTGACCTGTCTGCACGGCACGCTTGATTTCACCGCCCTTGAACAGTGACCCACCCGCATGCACCGTTATGTCGATCTTTCCGCCGGTGTAATCGCGCACCTTGTCAGCAAATACAACACCCATTTCAGAATGGAAATTTGTCGCCGCATAGGCCATCGGCATATCCCATTTTTCCGCCTGCGCTGTCGTTGCAGATAACACCATCCCAGCAGCAGTTGCTGCCAATAAAATTGTCCTTTTCATGAGTCCCTCCCCTAATTTGGCTTTATGAAAATGATCAGTTGACACCGGCATTCCGTCATCAACGAGATGACAGCATCGATATGCAAACCCCACTGCAGACGATCTTGTAGCCAGTGTCACGGGGCAGCCTGGACAGTCGCGTTCAACCACGTTCAACCACGTCCTGAAGCCTCCACACCTCAAGCTAACATGATTAACCAAATACAAGAATTTCCGAATGGTTGTTCAATCGTCCGCGTTGCGGCGTGGCCGGGTGACAATTTTCAGGAAGATCATGATGAAAATGACCGTCAGCACATAGAGCATGAGCACTTCTGGGTGCTCCTGCATGTTTTCATGTAAATTATCATTCACGCAGACAAATTTCCTGCGGAACTCACTGACCCCCTCGGTGTTGGAGAGGATTGTACAGGTGTTGGGACCGTCATAAGTCGCCTGATTGAGCGGTTCGGATGCCATGCGTCAGATGCCTATTCTGGTGGAAAGAATAATGTCCTTGAGGAACATCAGCGTGAAATAGCCAGCATTGACCATCAAGACGAAACAGACAAACAGAAGAATCTCCGATGGCAGCTCATCACCCAGCAGACGCTTGAAAAAACCACGTGACAGCAGAATGGCAAACTCGATGACATAGAGCGTCACCACCCCGGCATTGAACATCAGCACCGTGGTGACACCGCTGGATCTGCCGACCAGAATGTTGGCGATCGCGATCAGGGCCGCCAGAAGAACAGCCAGCATGATCCAGAGGATCCCCTTGTTGGCGATCAACCGCACCCGCCCCAAAGTGGACTCGGGTTGAAACCGTGACATCAGAAACAACAGGACAAGTGCCACGCCATGAACGACAAAAACCGTTAGCAGTTTTGCACGGTCCAGATTGTCAGCAAAATGGAAGATTGGGGTCGACTCACCGTAATCCATCCGTCACCACCTGTGCAGATCGATACATCCCCCTACCAAAAGAAATGGGACCGGATGGCGGATTTTCAATAGCTGGCGGGGCAAACAAATTGGCCGTGGTATCAGCGGTCCGCGAGAATGATATCTGCTGGCACAAGAGCCCCCGGATGCAGCACCACCTGCGCTGCAAGCGCATGAGCGCCCGGAATTGCCTCACGAATGGTCTTGCCTGCCGCCATGCCAGCCAACAGGCCAGCATTGAAAGCGTCACCGGCGGCTGTGCTGTCAACCGGCAGATGAACCATGTCAGGCGGGAACCACACAGCATCATTCACATTCACCAACAAGCTCGGCGCGGCACCGTCCTTGATCAAAACGGCTTGCGCGCCCCAGCCAAGATACCGGTCGGCAACCGCAGGCGCATCAGCATCGCCAAATCCGCGTTTTTCATCATCGAGGCTCGACAGGACAACATCGGTGACGGCGCCCGCCGCCTTGATCGCGACTCGCATCTCCTCACCATCCGGCCAGAGCTTTTCGCGAATATTGCTGTCAAAAAAGACCGTGCGGTCTGCGCTGCGGACATGTGCGATCATCTCCAGTAACAGCTGCCTGTCCGCTGGCGACAGAATCGCCAGAGTAATGCCTGAAAGATAGATAAACCGGGCATCGGCAAGTTTGGCAGCCAGCAAATCAGGACTCCGCATCAGCAGACGCGCCGCCGACATATTGCGCCAATAGGAAAAACTGCGCTCACCATCCTGCAGAGTGATCATGTAGAGACCGGGGCTGCGTCCCTCAATCCGCGGGGTGTTCGTGCAATCGATGTTGTGCTGCGTGATGAAGGCCATCATGTCGTCTGACAGGGTGTCAGTGCCAAACGCCGTGTGAAAGCCAATTTGCCAGTCGGCAGGCATCAGAATGCGCGCATAATAGAGCGTGTTGAACACATCGCCGGCAAATCCACGGCGCAGATGATCGGGGCTGTCCGATGGTGCCAACTCGACCATCAATTCCCCAATGCCCAGACAAAGCGGCATCGCCATCACCCCTGCTGCCCGTGGAACAGCGGCTTTTGGGACAGGGCGTGGATCACACCACGCAGTTCAGCAAGGCCGCGCATGCGCCCGACAAGCGGATAGCCGGGATGCGTGCCGCGTCCGATGTCGGACAGCAATTCATGGCCATGATCTGGCCGAAACACGATATCACAATCTAATGACCCGGCCTGTTTACGGCGTTGCTCCTCATCCAGAAGAATGCGGATGAGCGCGACCATATCCGTATCGCCGGCCAGATGCGCTGCTTCCTGAAAGGATCCATCCGGCTCCTTGCTGACATTACGTAGATGGGCAAAGTTGATCCGGTGGGCAAATTGGCGGGCAATCTGCGGCACGTCATTGTCGGGATGCGCGCCAAGTGATCCGCTGCAGAGCGTCACCCCGTTGGCACTCTCATCAACAGCATCGAGAAGCCAGGCAATGTCCGCCTTGGTTGAGACAATGCGGGGCAAGCCGAGAATGTCACGCGGTGGATCATCGGGATGCACGCACATGCGCATGCCAAGCTCTGCCGCGGTTGGGATGATTTCTGTCAGGAACCGATGATGATTTGCCCGCAGAGCAGCATGATCCATCCCCTGATAGAGATCCAGTGCGCGGCGTAATTCAGCCAGTGAATAGCGATCATAGGCCCCCGGCAAACCAGCCATGATGCTGGCAAGCAATGTATCCTTGTCATCTTTGGTCATTGCCTCAAATTGGGCGGATGCCGCGGCCAGTATGTCCGATGAATAAGTGTTGGCCGCTGCCTCACGCCCGAGCATGAAAATCTCAAAAATAGCCATTTCCGTCTGATCAAAGCGTAGCGCCGTCCCACCGCCAGCCACCGGCGCATCCAGCCTTGTCCGCGTCCAGTCGAGAAGGGGCATGAAATTATAGCAGATCGTCCTGATCCCGCAGGCCGCAAGATTGGCCATTGACTGACGATAATTGGCAAAGAGCTGCGAGAGATCACCCTCACCGCGCTTGATCCGCTCATCAACCGGCAGGCTCTCAACCACCGCCCATTGCAACCCCCCTACGGCAGCAATCTGCGCACTTCGCGCCGCTATGACTTCCCGGGGCCAGACCTCACCATAGGGAATTTCATGCAGCGCCGTAACGATGCCGGACGCCCCTGTTTGCACAATTTCAGGCAGGCTGATTTTGTCGAGCGGGCCGAACCAGCGCCATGACTCCCTCATTCTTGCGCACTCCTGTTACTGCTGTCCAAAGCCAAGGTGGCGGCATCCTCAAGACAGGCGGCAATGCCATCGGCACCGATCCGACGATACCACTGGGAGACAGCGTCAATCACCAATTCATGGCCGGCGATGGCGGGAGAGAAAACCCCCTCAAGACCCAGCATCCCCTCTACATAGCCATCCCCGTCAGGCGTTGTGGATATGATCCCATTTATCCGGTCAGCGAGTGGATCGTGAAGCGGACGTCCCATATCGTGCAGATGTCGGACAAAAGCCATCCAGCCGGCAATCACAAGGCAAAGCCCGGCAATCGGTCGCCCAGCTGCAAGATTTTCTGCTAGCGGCGCCAGAATGCGCGGCGGCAATTTCTGCGAGGTGTCCATCGCAATCTGGGCTGTCTGGTGAATGATCCGGGGGTTGGAAAAGCGCGCGCCAAGCGCCTTGCAATAGGCAGTGATGTCCTGCCCCTGTGGGACGGTGACCGAGGGAATGATCTCCTGTGACCACAGGCTGTCAATAAAGCCGGCAAGCAAGGGATCGGTGATTGCCACACTGACCGTTTGTTTGCCATGCAACTGGCCCAACAAGGCAAGCGCAGTATGGCTGCCATTCAAACAGCGTAGTTTCATCATCTCATAGGGCGTGACATCGGCAACCAGCTGCACCCCGACACTGGCGAGATCGGGCCGGCCCATCAGCCCGAAATCATCCTCAATCACCCATTGCCAGAATGGCTCATGGATCACTGGCGCTTGATCCTCGCGCCCGGCAAGCCGTAAAACATCATCACGGTCATCTTTAGTGGTTGCCGGAACGATGCGGTCAACCATGCTCACGGGGAACCTTGTCTCAGCCTCTATCCAGCGGCCGAGTGCCGGATCGACAAGGGCAGCGAGATCCGTGACAACACGGGCCAGCAGACGACCATTATCAGCCAGATTATCGCATGACAGACAGGTAAAAGACGGCGTTCCAGCGGCGCGACGGCGCGCCAGTGCCGCCACAATAAAACCCGGCGCCGAGACGGGCATTTCTGCGTTTTCAATGTCATGCTGGATATCGGGATGGCTGGCATCAAGCTGGCCATTTTTATGGCAATATCCCTTTTCGGTAATGGTCAGCGAGACAAGACCCACATCCGGTGCCGCCATCGCCGCAAGAATGCGCTCGCGGTCCTCTCCGGCATAGCCAACATCTGACAGGCACGTGATCTCTCGTGGCACATCCCCATTGGGCCCACGCTCAATGGCATGATAGGTGAAATCCTGCGGAGCAAGTGCATCACGGATCGCCGGTGAGCGCAGACTTACCCCCATCACCGCAGAACGATCCTGTGGCCGTGGCAGGGCGGCATTCAATGCCTCAAAACGCGGTAGACCAAAGGCACGAAAAAAGGCACCTATGCCGAGATGCACAACACGGATTGGCGGGCAGGCAACGTCAGCTGGCAACATGGCAAGGAACTCTCGATTGGTACCACCTGACTATATTCAGATATGACCTGTGTATTCAAGCAATGGGTCACAACCCGGTACTGCTGGAGGCACCAACTTTGCGGGAGGCCGATGTGACGGGAGGGGTCAGCATCCAGTAAAGAGCGAATTGCGCCACGCAACAGCCTGACACACGGGATCTTTCACATGACCAAATCACAGCCTAACTTTTGAACAATTTTTTAATATATGCTTATTTTTTCATCAAAAATTGATTTTACTGGCCAAAAACTGGGCAAAAAACTTGCCCCGCCCGGGCCTAGCCCGGCATTAACGGGGCCGAAATGGCGCCGTGCCATAGTCCATTTGGAGTAAGTTAATGTTGATTTTCCGCCTCGCGGGACGGCTGGGCCTTGGCCTGCCTGTCCTGTTCCTTGCCGCGCCCGCGCTGGCAAGTGACGCGGTTGATACGGGCGACACCGCCTGGATCCTGACCGCAACCGCGCTTGTCCTTTTCATGACCCTTCCCGGCCTTGCGCTTTTCTATGCCGGACTTGTTCAAGCAAAAAATGTTGTATCCGTTCTGATGCACCATTTCGCGCTCGCCTGTCTGATGTCGCTTTTGTGGGTGATTGCCGGATACTCGCTTGCCTTTTCCGGCAGCGGGGCCTGGTTTGGCTCGTTCGACAACATGTTCATGATGGAGCTTGGTTTTGACGCAATGTCCGGCACCATTCCGGAGAGTGTCTTTGCAGCTTTCCAGATGACCTTTGCCATTATCACACCGGCGCTGGTCATTGGTGCCTATGTTGAACGCATCCGGTTCTCGGCTGTGTTGCTGTTCTCAGCCCTGTGGCTGCTGGTTGTCTACGCGCCCGTCACCCATTGGGTGTGGGGTGGCGGCATCATGGCTGGCTGGGGTGTGATGGATTTTGCTGGTGGTATCGTTGTTCACGCCACCGCCGGAACGGCAGCCCTTGTCTGTGCGGTGATGATCGGCAAGCGCCGCAATTTTCCGGCATCCCTCGTCCCTCCTCACAGCCCAGTTCTGACGATGATTGGTGCCAGCATGCTGTGGGTCGGCTGGTTTGGCTTTAATGGCGGATCAGCGCTTGGTGCTGGCAACAATGCCGGCATGGCGCTTCTGGTAACGCATATTGCCGCGGCCACCGCCTCGCTGACGTGGATGTTCATTGAGTGGAGGCGTTTCGGCCGCCCATCACTTGTCGGCATCGTCACCGGGATGGTTGCCGGACTTGCAACAGTGACACCTGCCTCGGGCTTTATCGGCGTTCCGGGCGGCTTGATCCTTGGCCTTGTTGGCGGTGTCGGTTGTTACCTCGCGGTCGATTTGATCCGTGTGAAACTGCAAATTGATGACTCGCTCGATGTGTTTGCCGTTCATGGTGTTGGCGGCATTCTTGGCAGCCTGTTGGTAGCGTTTCTGGCCCTGCCGATATTTGGCGGGCTTGGTCTTGGCGAGGGAGTCAGTGCCGGCGCGCAATTCATGGTACAGCTGAAATCGGTGGTGATCACCGTGATCTGGACAGCGATTGCCTCTGCCATCATCCTTACGATCGTGCGGATGTTTGGCGGACTTCGGGTTGATGCAGAGGTCGAGGTCGAGGGCCTCGATCTGAGTGAGCATGGTGAACGGGGCTATCACACCAGCTAGCCCTCTGGAGTCTCTGGCCCTTCTATATCTCTGCCCATTTGAGGCAAACAACGGCAGTGTTCAACCGAGCACTGCCGTTGTTTTATCTTTCCATCATGTCGTTGACCACAGTCTCGCGCATGGCGGCGGCGGCCCATTCCTGCCAAGCAGGAAGCGCAGACAGTGCTGTGCCAAACTGGCCGACAACCGGATCAGACGACAACCGATAGCTGATGATCTGCGAATAAACCGGTGCAAACATGGCATCGGCAATCCCAAACTCACCGAACAGAAACGGTCCACCAGACCGTGCGAGACATTCGCGCCAGATTTCGACAACCCGCCTGACATCATCAATAACATTATCCCGCACCGTGAGGGGCACTGTAGGACGGCGCAGATTCATCGGGCATTCCTGGCGCAGAGCGTTAAAGCCAGCATGCATCTCGTTTGCGATGACGCGAGCCCGGGCGCGGTCGGCGGCCCTATTCGGCCATAACGGCAAATCACCGAACAATTCGGCCAGATACTCGAGAATGGCGAGTGATTCCCAGAGCGTCAGATCACCATCCGGTTTCTGTGCAATCAGGCATGGCACCTTTCCAGTTCCCGATATTCTCATTATTCCGGGGACTTTGCCCTGCGCATCGAGGGGCATCATCCGCTCCTCGAACACGATGCCGAAATGGCGCATCACAAGCCACGGTCGCATCGACCAAGAGGAATAATTCTTACTTGTTATATAAAGTGTCAATCTTGGCATTTTCACCTCTGCGATCGTAGGCGGAGGCTCAACCCCACTCGGCACAGATCCATTCCACACGAACCAAGGGGTCATGCTCGCCCGCCATGTGGAGTGACCCTAGGGTCCGGTAAGATTTTTTGTCCACCAGTCGCCTTATTGCCCATACAGCCATACCGCGCACCAGAGAGCTGTCACTTTCCAGATGCGCTGTCACCTGCTCAGCAAGGGTGGGATCACCGCTATTGCC
>ERZ802830.3271-NODE-3271-length-13957-cov-5.83592_pt1 | contig 13957 bp, 10 predicted proteins | sample MGYA00345654_ERZ802830 | MGnify/ENA primary metagenome ERZ802830 (study PRJEB30503, sample SAMEA104212375) | marine metagenome | biome: Westerlies Biome; feature: [SRF] surface water layer (ENVO:00010504) within the epipelagic zone...; material: water... | reverse complement strand
CAGGCTGGACCCGCTGCCGCCCTGTTGTCCATGGAGCGTGTCCTGCACCAACTTGCTGGCACGAAACAGACACTTGCCGCACTGGCTAGAGCAGCCTGTTTTCACTTTAACGTCATCGATCGACCGAGCGCCCGCCTGAACTTCTTGGACGATTTCGCGGTCGGTGACGCCGTTGCAGATACAAATGTACATGCCGTTACAATATTGCTAATGAGAATGATTGTCAACACTATTCGCGTTACCCGGGCCGATGTCGCTGACACTGAGTCGGCCTTTTGAGCGTTCCCAGATGGCGGGACTAGAAGGGCACCGCTAACGCTTCTGGAGGCAATATGGTGGTTCGTTTCATCAGCCTGTCGTGCTGGGGGTCAAACGGATCGCGCCGATGCATGGTGCAGGCGTTATCCCATAAGAGCGCATCGCCAGGCTGCCATTCATGCGAATAAACAAACTCCGGCTGGGTCGTCCAATCAAACAAAAATGCCAGCATCTCTGCGCTTTCTCCGGCGTCCCAGCCTACAATTTCTGTGGTCATGCCAGGGCACAGATATAACGCTTTTTTACCCGTAACAGGGTGCGTTCTCACCAAAGGCTGCTGGATATCGGGTGAGCGCGCCTTTTGCTTAGTGTTGGTGGGTACGCTGTACGCTTGGTTAAACGCTTCATAGGACTGGTTGGCGAGACAGCCCTCTAATTTGGCTTGCGTGGCCTCAGGCAGGGCGTCGAAGGCAGCACACATATCGGCAAATTCGGTATTGCCGCCCTCAGGTGGCAAGATGTCAGCCATGAGCAGCGATCCAACCGCGGGTTTAGGCAAGTAGATTTGATCGTAGTGCCATCCGACCTCTGTATCGGCGAGGATACCGATGCGCCTTCCCTCGCGCTCAATGTTGGAAACATAAAGAATTTCGGGGTGCTCTCGCGACAAATACTCTTCCCGCACATGAATTTCCAGCGCGCCGAACTCTTTGCTGAATTGCACCAGGGCGGCCTCGTCAAACTGTTGGTTTCTGAATAACAGTAATTTGTGCTCAGCCCACAATGCTCTGATAGCGTTGATAGAGGCTTCTGACTGAGAAGCGCTGGGATCAAAATTGAGCACCTCAGCGCCAAATGAGGGACTTAATGCGCGCGTGGCGGACATATTGCTGACTCCAAACAAAGAGAGCCTAATTGTACGGACATTTGCACTGAATACCAACCACAGCAGAAAAGTTGCCGCTTAATCAGGCCTAATCGCTAGGTCATGGCGTTTGATAGAGAGCTAACGGGTCATCTCTAAGGACAGCACGCCAACAATGACAAGGCCGATACCCGCTAGCTGGCTGAGGGTCAGCATTTCGCCGGTCAGGTAATAGGCCATGATGGCGGTGGCAGGCGGGCCCAATGTGCTAATCAAGGCTGCGCGGGAGGCCCCCACTCGACGCACGCCCTCTGCCATCAGCAGTAATGGGAGGACCGTCGAGAAGACAATTAAGGCGGCGAGCGTCAGCCAGGCAGCACTCGAAAGGTCAATATTTTGCCACCCTTGGACGACCTGATAATGTCCTAAAAACCCCACGGCCGCAGACGCCATGGCGATGAAGGTAAAGAAGCTGCTGCCCAAACGCTGAGTGAGCTCAGCGCTGACTAAAAAGTAAATGGCAATGGTGAGAGAGCAAAAAGCGATCCACCCCATTCCAGTCCACTGCTCAGCGGTCAGAGTTGCGTTAAAGGCGCCAGTGACGAGTACCACCCCCGCCGTTGTCAGCAGGAGTGCCAGCACCACCGGCGCCGAGGGCGCTCGGCGGTGCAACACAGTGGTGATCAGGACCACAAAGATGGGGTAGGCAAAAAGCAGAGGCCGCTCCACACTGGCAGCAATAATAGTGAGCGCATAGAAATTCGCCAAAGCACCTAGGTAGTAGCACAGCAAACCGATAGCCGCGGCGAGTAATAGATCTCTACGATGGGTGTTGATATCCAAGGAGCGGCTGATGTTGCCGCGATACAGCCAAGCCAATAGGGCGAATCCTGGTACCGCAAGTACGGACCGAATCGCAGCGACGTCATGGAACGACAGCCCCATATCGTAAAGTGCTTTGGCAAAAAGCCCTTTGCCGGCGATCAAAACGGCGCCGGCGGCAACCAAAAGGCTCCCGACCCAATGGTTCGGTGCGGGTGGGGTCAGGGGGTGTCGCCTGCTGCGTTGAGCTCCGCGAGAATGTCATCGGTGCTGAGCACTCGAGCCCATAAACGCTTCAGCATGGTCAGTGTTGCCTGCTGCATTTCTTCACTGTCTGTGCCCGTCCCGTCGCTCGCCACGACGACTCGGTACTGCAAATCGCAGGCTTCCATTGATGTCATGGCAACACAATTATTGGTAGAGACGCCGGTGGAAACTACGGTCGTCACCCCTAATGCGCGTAATGCACTGTCGAGTCCTGTCGAGCGGAAGGCACCTTGCGTGGTTTTATTCAGCACCAAATCATTGGGGCCCGGTTTTAATGCGTCGACCACCTCATGCTCGGGCTGACCGGCGATATTGTTCGTCGCTTTGATAATCGGTGCGATGTGCGGCGGCGCATCGCTGGCATCTTGGGCATTGGCGCCATAGGTTATCCAGATAATCGATGCGCCAGCAGCACGAAAGCCCGCGATGAGTTTTTGTATGTTGGGGATCAGCAAATCGTCGATGCGGTCAAAGCGATACTGAGCTGAGTCACTGTTGCCTTGTTCCGCGAGTAATTTGCCAAGGCCCATGTGCCGATTACCGGTGGCATTTTGCATATCGATAATGAGTAATGCGGTATGTGCGGGATCAAGAGTGAACTGTTGGCTGAATGCGTCGACGAAGCTGGGAGTGCTCATGGGAACGGGAATCCTTGAAATGTTCGTACATTCTAAGTCATATTGCGTTAACCGAGTGCGGGATCTTTTTGGGGAGGGGATATGGATAAGTTTGCACAAGCGGGATATGGGCAACGGGATATCGGTTTCGGTGAACGGCCAGCCCTGCTAATGGTGGATTTTCAGCTCGGCTTTACCGATGCGAGTAATCCATTGGGGCGAAGCGATCACGTGCAGCAAGCAGTCGACAACACAGCGACCTTGCTCGCCGCCTGCAAGGCCCACCATATTCCTGCCGCCTCTTGTGCGGTGTCTTGGGGCGGGCCGGATGAAATGGTGTACTGGAAGATTGACTCGCTTTATGACGGCAGTTTCTATCACGGTCACCCCTGCACCGAGATCGATCCTCGGATTCGTGAAGAAGGATACGTTTTTGAGTTCATTAAAACCGCACCTTCTATTTTTTACGAGACGCCACTCAAGCCCTGGTTGGTAAAACACTGCATTGATACGACCATTATTACCGGCTGCACGACGTCAGGCTGTGTCCGTGCCTCCATTGTTGATAGCTTCTCTGCAGGATTTAGAACGATCGTACCGGCGGATTGTTGCGGTGACCAAGATGCGCAGGCTCACGATAATAATTTACAGGATGTAGGCCGACGCTACGCCGATGTGGTCGACCTTCAATTCGTCTTAGACCACCTGAACAACCTCGATCAATAACCGCTAAACCTTAATTTTAGGAGCTCAGTTATGCCTATCGCCCACATCAATGGCCATGACATGTATTACGAAGTGCATGGCGATGGTCCGCCTGCGGTTTATATCGGGGGATGGGATACCTTCTGCCATGGTCGACATCACTATTTGGCGCGGGGGATGACCGACCAGTTTTCAACGGTGATTATTGATTATCGTGGACTGGGCGAATCGACCGATGATTATTCAGTGCCGGCCTCAACGCAGTTGTTCGCTGATGACATTATCGCCTTGCTAGACCATCTGAATATGAAGTCCGTCTACTTTGTCGGTCTGGTGGGCATTGGTGCTTGTATCGGGCAGTGGGTCGCCTTTAAAAGGCCTGATTTGGTTCGGTGTATGGTCAATATGGGGTGTTGGACTTGGGCTGATTCGATGCTGAGCGATCAGCTGACAGCATTTGGTGACATGCATGAGCATGCCGGATTTCATGCCTTTCAGTCCATGGTGGCTTCGCTGTCGTTTCGCCCTGAATATTACAACGCCAATCGAGCAAAATTATTGGGTAGCGGCGGTGTCTGGGGTGCGCTAGAGGGAAGGATCCCCACCCACCTCAGATTTATTGAGGCCTGCTTGGGTCACGATATCCGCCCGCATCTCAGCGAGATTGTCGCCCCCACGCTCGTGATTCATGCGGGCGAGGATATGATCACAGGACCTAGAACGACTATGCCGTTAGAGGAGGGCTTGCCGAACTCAGTCGGCGTCAGTATGGATCGAGTGGCTCATGTGGTTGCTGGTAAAGAAGAAAAAATCATTTTTGGTGAGATCCTATTTGATTTCCTAAATGCACACTGAGCGGCTCGGGTAGCGCGATCGAGGTTAGATAACGCCTCGTGATGCGAGATCTTCGAGGTCTTCCACGCCGAGCTCACCACCAATGATGTCGGCATTATCCGCGCCGAGGCCCGGGCCGCAGTGGGTGCTCAATCGCTGGTTGTCCAGCTTGATGGGGTTGCTGAGTCCGCGGTACTCGCCAAACTCTCGGTGCTGCAGCGATTGCATCATGCCAGTGGATAGTACAAAGGGGTTGTCGAGGGCATTGGGCAAGTCATGGACAGGGGCGACGGGAATATAGGTCTGTAATAGTTCAAACCAGTGGTCAGTGCTGGCTGTCTGAAAAATGCTGTCGAGCGATTCGGTGAGCGCATCTCGATTGTCTGCGCGCGCTGCCATTGTGCTGAACCGAGGGTCGTCTGCCAGTGCAAGCTGATCGAGACGCTCCAACAACAAGTGCCAGAACTTATCGGTCATACACATGATGAAGATCCAGCCATCTTGTGTTTTATAAAGCTGTACCGGCGTGTTGTAGGGATGGGCCGAACGCGCCACGCGCCCCGTTTCAATGCCGTGGTTGAGATACCAAGTCCCTGGGTAAGTCAGCTGGTGCAGCGCCACGTCGAATAAGCTGATATCCACGTCGCGACCGCCCTGGCTCGGTCGCGCTAATAATGCTGCGACGCACCCCAGAGCCGCAACCACGCCTGTCATGAAGTCAATCATCGATAAGCCAAAGCGCGAGGGCGGTGTCCCGGGCTCCCCTGTTACGGATAGAAAGCCGCACTCCGCTTGCATGAGGTAGTCATAGCCCGGCCAGTCAGCCCGGTCATTGTTACGGCCGTAAGCCGAGATATGAGTGCAGACGATATCGGACTTAACCCCCTTTAACGCCGCATAATCTAGTCCCAGTTTTTCGGGTTGGCTGCCACGAAGATTGTTCCAAACGACATCGCTTTTGCGCACGAGATCATGAAACAACGCTCGTCCTTCATCGCTTTTCAGATTCAATGTAATGCTGCGTTTAGAGAGGTTAAAGGCTTGAAAGTAAGCGCTGTCGTCGTCGGCCAGCGTCACAGAGCCTGATTGTCTGGCGGGATCTCCCCCGGTGACGCGGTTTTCTACTTTGATCACCTCTGCCCCGAGCTCAGCGAGATACATTGACCCGTAAGGGCCTGCACCAAATTGCTCAATGGCGAGGATTCGAATACCGGCGAGGGGTTTGACCATGATGTGCTCCGAAGAATGTTTGATCGGCGTGGATGATACCTTGCACCTGTGTGCAGATTGGTGCATCGTGACAGTGTGGGTGAGAGTGTAGCAAATGTCCGGTCAATCGTTTATTGGGCGTCGTGATTTGTTTTGGAGACCCAAGGGCTCACACTCATCGCTTTAATAACACAATAAGATTCATAACAAGAGGAGGCCACTATGCCTTATCGTCTTGGTGTCGACGTTGGCGGCACATTCACCGACCTGATTCTCGTTGATGAGAAATCAGGGTCTATCCACACTGCAAAAGTACCCAGTACACCTGCGGACTCTTCCATCGGCGTCATGAATGGCGTGGCTAAAATTTGCGATAACGCAGGCATTGATCCGAGTGGCATCTCACAGGTGATGCACGGTACAACGGTCGCCACGAACACGGTCTTGACCGGGTCGGGAGCGAAAGTTGGGCTGGTAACAACCAAAGGGTATCGGCAAGTGCTTCAAATCGCGCGATCCTATGTGCCCGGTGGCCTGGGTGGGTGGGTGATCTATAACAAGAGCGCCCCGCTGGCACCGCTATCTTGCACTATCGAAGTCGATGAGCGGATGGGTGCCGATGGTGCTGTCGTGCGAGACTTGAACGAAAAGTCAGTGATCCGCGAATTAAAGAAGCTGAAAAAAGAAAACATCGAGGCGCTGACCATCTCGCTGATTAATTCTTATGCGAATCCAGCCCATGAAAAGGCGGTCGAAAAGCTGGCGAAGCAAGTTTTGCCGGGCGTGCCCGTCTCACTGTCGTATGACGTGGTGCCCGAAATGCAAGAGTATGAGCGCACGATTACGACGGTGGCTAATTCTTATGTGAGGCCTAAGGTTGCTGACTACGTTAAAAACCTTGAGCGGAAACTCAAGGCCAGCATGAAGGACGTTAAATTGCATATCCTGCGCTCCGATGGCGGAATGGCCTCTGCCAAGGTGGCGCAGTCACTGCCGGTGAACCTGCTGATGAGCGGACCTGCTGGTGGGGTTTCCGGTGCGGTTTGGGTGGCCAAGCAAGCAGGATTCGAGAACCTACTCACCTTTGATATGGGTGGTACCTCGACGGATGTTGCGCTGGTTCAAGACAGCAAAGCACAGCTGCGGCGAGAGACGACCGTGGGAGATGTCACCGTCAGAGCATCATCGGTCGATGTGAGAACGGTAGGTGCTGGCGGCGGTTCGATAGCGCACGTTCCTGAGTTGACGGGCGCCTTGCGTGTTGGCCCAGAGAGTGCCGGCGCTGAGCCAGGCCCTGCTGCTTACAATCAGGGCGGTGAGCTACCGACGGTCACCGACGCCAACGTCGTGTTGGGTTATTTGCCCAGTGAAGTTCGCCTCGGCGGCGATATGGAAATTCGTCGAGATCGCGCCGAGAAAGCCATCCAACCGATCGCTAAGGCACTCGGCATTTCGGTTAAGCGCGCAGCGGCCGGCATTATCGATATTGTGAACGAGAATATGTACGGCGCGCTGCGTCTAGTGTCAGTTGAACAGGGTTTTGATCCGCGTGACTTCGCCCTAATCGGCTTTGGTGGCGCGGGCCCATTGCATGCCAATGCACTTGGCCGATTGATGAATAGTTGGCCGGTGATTATACCGCCGGGCCCTGGTGTTCTATGTGCCTATGGCGATGCAACGACTCGAGTGCGTGATGAAGCCTCGCGAACTTTTATCCGCCGCTTTGGAAAAACGTCACCCGCTGAATTAGTACGAATTTATCAGCAGTTGGCTAATAAAGCGCTCAAGACGCTAGAGAAAGAGGGTGTTCCCAAGTCTGAGCGATCGCTTAGTTATGAGGCTGATGTCCGGTATGCGGGCCAAGGCTTGCAGTTAACGGTGGACTTCGACATCAAAAAGCTGAAATCCAAGGGCCTGTCGGTCATTGGCGACCCGTTTGATGAGATGCATGCCCAGCTGTTTACCTTTGCTCTCGAGGCGGATAAAGAAATCGTCAATGTGCGAGCGGTAGCCCAAGGTAAGAGTGCCGAGATCGATGCCAAAAAAGCCACGCGTTCCGGGAGCCGCACGCCAGTGGCGGCCGCAAAAATTGGTGTTTCAAAGGTCTTCATGGAAGGCAAAGATATGGACGCCAATTTGTATCGCCGCAACCAATTAAAAGCCGGTAACAAAATTGAAGGCCCTGCGGTAATACTAGAGATGGATTCAACCACGGTGATCCTCTCGGGCCATACCGGTAATGTCGACAAGTTCGGCAACATCTTGATCGCACCGTCTGCTTAAGCGAGGGAACGAAACATGCCAGCAACTATTGTTGAAACCAACTCAAAGAAATTAAAGCGTAAGGACATCGATCCCATCACGCTGGATATCATTGAAAATGCGATGATGAACGCGCGTTACGAAATGGACGCTGTTGTCTTTCGGACAGCGATGTCGCCCGGTATTCGCGAACAAAACGATATGTTCCCGATGATTGCGAATCTTGAAGGCAAGATGGTCGTGGGTCAGTTTGGAAGCTTCATCCATGGCTTTAAAGAAGCCTACGATGGCAGCATTGAAGAGGGCGATCTGTTCCTCACGACTGACCCCTACGCCTGCAATGGCGCGATCAGCCACATCAATGACTGGCTGCTGCTGCGACCTATCTTTAAAGATGGCCGATTGATTGCCTATGCGGCCATGTTTGGTCACATGACGGACGTCGGTGGCAAGGTGCCGGGCAGTTTGCCAACCGATGCGAGAGAAATCTTCGAAGAGGGTATTCGCGTTCCACCATTGAAGATCTTCAAAAAAGACGAGCTGCAAACCGACGTTCTGGAATTAATTCTGCACAACAGCCGAATGCCCACCTGGAACCGCAGTGACTTCAATGCGCTGGTCGCCGCGATGCGCACCGCTGAGAAGCGTGTGATCGAGATGGCCGAGCGTTTTGGGGACGACGAGTATTACTCGGCACTGGATGAGCTACTGGCGCGCAATAAGCGTGCCATGGGGAAGTTGATCAAAGACACCGTGCCCGAGAAGAAGCAGCATTTTGAGGACTACATCTGTGATGATGGCCTCGGTATGGGTCCTTATCGTATTAAGTGCGCGATGTGGCGCGATAAAGGCAAGGTGATCTTTGATTTTGAAGGCACTGATCCTCAATCGATCAGCTCCATTAATTTCTATCTGAACGAAGAAATGTTCAAGATGTTTTGCGGCGTTTACATGATCATGGTGTTTGATCCCCAGATCATGTTTAACGACGGCTTTTACGACCTCATGGAAGTGCGTATCCCTAATGGCACTTTATTAAAGCCACGCGAACCGGCGGCATTGTCTTGTCGAACCCACGCGCTAGGGAGAATATTCGATGTGCTCGGCGGCCTGCTGGGACAAGGTGATCCCGATTTCTTGGCGGGGGCGGGCTTCTCTGACAGCCCTCATTTTATGTACTCGGGTTACGACAAAAATGGCGAGTGGTATCAGCTTTACTCGATTGGTTTTGGTGGGATACCAGGCAAGCCGTCTGGTGATGGTCCCGACGGTCACTCACTCTGGCCAAGCTTCACTAACGTACCCAACGAGTTTCTCGAAAGTTACTTCCCGCTGCGTATCGAGAGTTACGAAACCATTACCGATAGTGGGGGCGCTGGGTACAACCGCGGGGGCAACGGTCTCCGCATGGGCTACTGCTTCCTCGAGCCAGGGACCATCTCTATTCACGACGACCGTTGGTTGACCTATCCATGGGGTGTCAATGGTGGTGAGCCGGGACGGCGGTCTGAGAAGATCCTTAAGCGCGCAGACGGTAGTACAGAGAGGATGCCGAGCAAGTGCGATCGTATTGTCGTCAGTGCAGGGGATATTTTGTACTTTAACACTTGGGGTGGCGGCGGTTGCGGTGACCCCTTCAAGCGAGAAACCGAGCGCGTTGAGTTCGATGTGCGCGCAGGGTTGGTGTCGGTGGAAGGCGCTCGTCGCTATGGCGTTGTGATGAACGCTGATCTGACGGTCGATGAGAAGAAAACCAAAACGTTGCGAGCCCGCATGACTAAGCAGCGCGGTAAGGTCAAGATGTTTGACCGAGGCGGTGATATTGCGGAGCTGAAGAAGCGATGCAAGAAGGAAACCGGACTCGATGCGCCTCGTCAGCCTGAATTTCAGGCTTGGGCGTTGAAGTATTTGGAAGACCAGCCAAAAGTAAAAGGGCGTGTCAAAGTGGCCCGAGGCTGATCCGACAACCTTCAGTGAATGCTATCGAAAGCCGGGTTAGCCCGGCTTTTTTATGGTGTTTTTAAGTGTCATCATGCAGCTCGCTGCGGTCCTTGAGATCGCTGCAAATTAGTCTTTGATAGCGCTAGTAGTGAGTTGTACCCGATGACGACAGTTCGGCTATTAGCGTCACGGCGTTAATTGATAATAGCTTGTGCGGGCGCCATTCGTTATCCGGTGATAGGGTGTTTGTGAGAGGCCTGCTTTGCTGAGCGCACTGTGTCGTGCCGCGGCCCAATCTGCACTACATGACGTCGACCTGAGCCGAGGGCCTTGTACCTTCATAGGCGAGTATTCATAGGCGAGTGTTTACAGGCGGGTATTCATGGGCGAGGGCTTGGACAGTAGCGGGGTGGGTCATCCGCCAAGCAAAAAAAAGCCGGGCGATGCCCGGCTCTGGTGAGTTGGGCTTACTGCTTTAGAAATTCCACTGGAACTCCACGCCCGCCGTGCGGTAGGTGCCGGGTGTGACGAACGCGCCGCCAAACTCGGGTGCCATGATGACTTCACCCACGTACTCTTCATCAAAGAGGTTACGAGCGAAGGCAGTAACGGTCCATTGATCACCGCCGACACTCACGCGTAAGTTGGTGATGCCGTAGGCGTCCACTTTCGTGTTTTCGTAGCTGGTATCCAGGCCGCCTTCACCCGTCAGGTTTTGAAGTGCGGCAGGTACAGAGTAGTTCGGTGCGATGCCTAATCCGGGTACCCCACCATTGGGCGAGTCCAGGTCGTTGCCCTGCACGACGTGATAGAAGACATCCGCCTGATAGGCCTACTCGATGCGCGCCATCAGATTGAGATCACCAATATTCTGGTCCCATGTTATGGCAAGGTTGGCAGTGAACTCTGGCGCATTAGGGACGTCATTTCCTGCGACGTAGGGCCGCACGGTCATGGCGTCTATTTCGCCGTCGATGGTGCTATAGCCTGCATCCAAGCGCAGGCCATCTGTCATCTGCCATGAACCGCCGATCTCAAAGCCTTGAATCGTGACTTCGTCAATGCCCTCAACCGTTCTCATCAGGCCGAAGGGGCCGACATAAAACTCAAAGAACTGCATGTCATCAACTTCGGTGTGGTAAGCGGCTGCGTTTAACTGCAAGTTGCCGTCAAGCAAGGTAGACCGGAAGCCCACTTCGAATGAACTTGAGGTTTCCTCCTCGTAAATCTCAGGGGGTGCAACCGGCAGGCCATCGGGGTTCACCAAGAATAAACTGATGATCTCGGTACCGCCCAAGTTGTTAAAGCCGCCTGTCTTAAAGCCCACACCCCAGCTACCAAACACGGTGGTGTTCTCTGAGACGTCGTAAGTCAGGCTGACCTTTGGCTGAATCGCGTCAAACTCTTCGCTTCGATCGGCGACCCTGCTGCTGACTGCGCCAGTATCAAGATCGATAAAGGCGGGGTTCCAAGGCGTGCCGCCCAGTGGTGCGCCATTAAGCGTGCAACCCCCTTCAAAGAAGTTGCCGCAATAGTTGATCCGCGTTGATACTGCGCCATCGGCAGGGCTGGGGACGGCGTTTTTGACTTTTCGATCTTCAATGTCATAACGCAGTGCAAACGACAGTTCCATGCGATCCGTCATATCGTAGTTAATCGAGCCAAAACCCGATAAAACCGTGGTTTCAAAGTCATCAAGTACCAGCGCGTCAGTCAGCTCATTCACAAACGAGCGAGGTAACTGTGCGCGATTATCGTCCTCTAACTGGGCGACGCCGACGCGACGGTCGATATGCAAAAAGTACATCCCGGCTTGCCAGCGGAGGCGTTGGTCGGAATCGGACGTGAACTGCAGTTGGAAGCTCAGGTCACGCTGATTACGCTCTTGATACTGGTACCCGTCACAGGTCGTCGGGCTATAAGGAGGGAAAAAGGGATTGCCATCCGGTGAGAAGCCCGCCAGGTTAAAAGTCGGCTGCTGCATGGGTGTGCCATCGCCCAGAAAGAGTGATCGGTCGGCCGCGGTCTGCTGACAGTGGTCTAGGTTGTTATAGAACCCAAAGGCGCCAGATGTGCCATCCGCCAAAAAGTACTGTTCTTGGTCGGAGAAAAGGGCCCATGCCGTCAGGGTGCCGGCGTCCATCTGCTTGTCGATTTTGACTGAGAACTCAAGGGTCTCCTGCTCGTTTTCAGGGTCGACGTTAGGGCTATACACCCATTCAAACTCGTTGACGTCGACGGCTGCGGCGGCGTTATCCACACCGAAATCCTGCAAGCCGGCGAGCGCCCCGACGAAGAAAGGGAGTTCGAACGCGGCGTTGAAGGCGATCGAGGCGGCAGACACCTCGGAGTAGCGCAGTTTAGTATCAATAGACAGCGTATCGGTCGGATCAAACACGATGCGTGCACTGACCGCCGTTTCCTCGTAATCGTTCACCACGTCATCGTTAAGATAAACGTTTTCAAGGAAACCATCGGTCTTCCGAGAAGTCACCGTCAATCGTCCAGCCACATCATCCCCTAGAGGACCTGCGATCGTGGCCGAGCCGTAAAAGGTGCCATGCTCAGCGGCACCGACTTTGATGCTGCCTTCTCTTTCCTGTGTGGGTCGCTTGGTTGACATAATCACCGCACCGGCTGCGGCAGAGCGCCCATACAGTGCGCCTTGGGGCCCTTTAAGAATCTCGATTTGCGCTAAATCAGGGTATTCCCTGTTAAAAGCCGAAGGGTTGGTGTAAAGCACACCGTCGACAATAAATGCGAAGTTGGCTTCGGCATCTCGCGCACCGTTGATGCCGCGGATAGCCAACTGGCTGTCGCCGACTTCAACTGAGTTCACAAAGGTGACGCCAGGTGTCATGTAGACAAAATCTTCAGCCCTCGCGATACCCATATTCTCGATTTGCCCTTCAGTAAACGCCGTTACTGTCGCGGGCACATCTTGCAGCGATTCTGTTCGCGCACGGGCTGTCACCACAACCTCTTCTAGCTGCGCCATGGCAACACTGGGTGCTAAGAGTGATGTGGCAGTAATGGCTGCCGATACCGCAGCCGTTAAGGGGAGTGTCGCCAGAATCTGTCGATGCCGGTTGAGTGGACTGCAGCTCCTCATGGGTAGCCTCCTTTATGGTGATGAGCCTGATTCGACTCAAATCTATTGTTTTTACTGTGCAATCGTGCCCTCGGATTACCGATACTGCAGGGGACGATCATCAAATTGTACGGACAATCTACTGTAGAGGCCCTAATATCACCTCGCGATCGGCTTCGGTCAAGTCCAGTTCGGCTAAAATTTGAGCAGTTTCTGCCCCAACAGGCGGTAAATAGGTGTCAATTTGTGCCGGTTCTCTCAGAAACCGCACAGCTGTGCCGATGTGATCATTGCCCTGCTCATCTTGAAAGCGCATGCCTCGATGCCAAACATGTTCGGTATTCCAAGCTTCCTTGAGTGAAACAACCGGACTCCAACAAATATCTCGGCCCTCGAACCAGGACTCCCATTCTGATCGAGAGCGCGATCTGAATGTGTCGCGCAGGAAAGCGATTGCTTCCCAATGGCCTTCGCCGGCAGTGCCCGTGACCGCCTCAATGAACTCTGGCCTGTCCAGTCCTTCGAATAAAGCGGTGACAAATTTATGCTCCCCACCACCGAGTGCCAGATACTGGGCGTCGGCGGTCTCGTACACATTGAGCATAGCGTTGCCCCCATGCGTTCGCTCTTTTAAGCGTTCAGGCGCCTGATCTCCCCCGAATACGGGCCCCATAATATTGGGACTGGCAGCCAGCACCGACTCAAACATGCTGATGTCCACGAAATCCCCCTGGCCCGTGGTCTGTCGTCGAAGCAAAGCCATGAGAATGCCCGAGAGCGCTAAGTTGCTCGCCAGCATATCGGCGATTGGGACGCCGATAATGGCGGGTCCGGAAGATCCCTCTGGAGAGCGTGTCACATCCAGCACACCGGCTGCAGCGACTGTAGCGGTGTCGTGGGCAGGACGATTGCACCAGGGCCCAGTTTGCCCGAAGGCGGAAATAGAGCAGTACACCAATCCTGGGTTGTCCTGCGATAGGGTGGCGTAATCAATGCCGAGTCTTTCGGCAACGCCGGGTCGGAAAGCCTCCACGACAACATCCACGGTTTTAGCAAGCGCCAGTATCGCATGTTTGCCCGCGTCGG
>ERZ802830.3270-NODE-3270-length-13961-cov-15.6505_pt1 | contig 13961 bp, 15 predicted proteins | sample MGYA00345654_ERZ802830 | MGnify/ENA primary metagenome ERZ802830 (study PRJEB30503, sample SAMEA104212375) | marine metagenome | biome: Westerlies Biome; feature: [SRF] surface water layer (ENVO:00010504) within the epipelagic zone...; material: water... | reverse complement strand
GCTAACTTAGAAGTACACTGGAGTCCGTCAGGCAATAGAGGTAGGGGTGTATGAGTATAAGGTATACTAAGTCTCCAGTTCCTAGTAATCCAGAGGATATACCAGCTTACTTACAAGCAGAGCTAGACAAAATATCTGCTGTAATAGGTAACATAGCTAATGGACATTTTGAATTAAGTAATGTAGAACCACCTAAGCCAAGAGAGGGAGACCTTAGGTATGCTGATGGTACAAACTGGAATCCGGGTCAAGGTAATAACTTTTATTATTTTGATGGTACAGTTTGGAGAGCATACACTGGTGGAAGTGGTGCAGGAGATTTTGCTAACTTTGGAAGTGCGGTTGACCAAACAGCAGCAGCTATAAATACTGCCTATCCAATTACTTGGGATTTAACAGGGCCTAAGCAGGGAATTTCTTTGAATGGAAGTGACACTTCTAAGATAGAATTTACACACGCTGGTACATATTACATTAGTTATGTAGGAACAGTGTCATCTGGTTCAGCTTCTACAAAGACAATAGAAATATGGCCTAGAGTAAACGGAGTAGACATTGCAAATTCTGGAATAATAAGTACATCACACGAGAATGGGCAGAAGAAAGTAATAGCTAGAAATGGAACGTTTACCGTAAGTGCAGGAGATTATTTACAAGCTGTGTGGGCAGTGGATGATACGGATTTATGGCTAGAGCATGAGAATGCATCAGCATTTGCACCAGCAGTACCTAGTTCAACTATAAGTATATTACAAGTGAGTCAATGATTGAAGGGATTAAGGGAGAGAGTGTAGAGGCTTGGTGGCCTCTCGTTGAAGAATACTTGATTGCAGCCCTGAAACATGGTTTAGGGGAGTATAGTATTACTGACATAAAAAGTGCTTGTAAATCGAAGGATATGCAGCTCTGGGTAAAAGTAGGTAAGCAAGCTAAGGGTGCTTTTGTTACAAAGATAGCACAGTACCCACAAAAGAATCTGCTCTGTGTCATACTATTAGGTGGCAATGAGTTTAATGAATGGAGAGATGAAGCAGATGCACTCCTAAACGCATTTGGAAAACAACACAACTGTGAGTATGTAGAACTGTTCGGAAGAAAGGGATGGGGAAAGGTACTCAAGGATATAGACTATAAAGAAGTAACACGACTATTCGCTAAGGAGATAATATAATGTCAAAGAGTCCAGATACATCAACAGTAACTGCCGACCCGTGGGATGTGGCTGTACCCTATATGGAAGGTGGCTTTGAAGAAGCTAAGAATTTATACAATAACTACAGCCCTGAATATTATACTGGCCAGACACAGGCAGGATTTACACCTGACCAACTAACAGCACAGCAAGGTATAAGAGACTTTGCAGTACAAGGTGCGCCAAGTATTATGAACCCGGCACTAAGTGCATACCAACAGGGTGTTGACCCTAATATGCTAGATGTAGCAAACAATCCATATGTAACAGGAATGGCACAAGCAGCAGCAGACAGAGCTATGGGTGCTTTAACACCACAACTTGCTAACATTAGAAGCGGTGCTATTATGTCAGGAGGCTATGGTGGTGGTAGACAAGGTATTGCAGAAGGCAATGCACTTGCAGGAGCAGCCGATTCTGCTACTCAAGCAGCAGCTCAGATTTATGGCAATGCTTATGGACAAGGATTAGGACATCAGGCTAATACATTAGGTATGACAGGAAGTCTTATGAATGCAGGTTTTCAACCATACTCTGCATTAGCTTCGTCAGGTGCTCAGCAACAAGCTAGAGAGCAAGCGTTAATTAGAGATGCACAAGCCAGACAACAGTTTGAGCAAAATATGCCATATGAGAAGTTCTCTAAATACCAACAAGGAATTTCAGGATTCAGTCCACTAGTTCCTACAACTGGACAGCAGATTAGTACAGCACCGGGAGCAAGTTTGATTAGCAATCTAGGTGGACTAGCACAGGCAGGAAGTTTAATGGGAATAGGATTTTAGAATGTCTATATTAGATGATGTAAAAGATTACGGTCTGAATTTATTTGAAGATGCAAAAGACTGGGCTATAGAAACAGGCAAGGATTTGTATGTCGACAAAGTAATGGGTGATTATGCAGATTCTTTTAAAGATGCTTTTGTAACACATGACAAGCTAACTCCTGAATTAGAAAAGGAAGGATGGAGAATTGGTTTAGATGGACAACCATATAACTACAGCTTGGCAGAAAAGTTTGCACCGGGAGGCATATTCCATGACCCTGATGTAGACAGGAATACAGCAATGGCACAGGCAGCACAGAATGCAGGAGTAACAAGCACTCCTACTGCACCTGCATCTCCTTTCTTGTCTCAAGATTTAAGACAAAGAACACCGTCAGGTACTATATATAACCCAAGCATGGAATCATTTGAGAATGCATCCCTGTTTGATTACCAAGGGCCGGGTGGTCTTGCTGAATATACTTATGGTCAAGGACTTCCTATGGGCTATGATGTATATGGCACACCAGCAGGCCCTAATCTATATTATGAAGGACAGTTTGGTGAAGGCTATGTTGAGCCGGGAGTTGCAGACAATGCTATTAACTTACCTCCTGTTACTATGCCGGGTAATGTGCCACAAATACCTACAGAAAGACCTACTCAAGCTAACATGCCGGGGTTTACTAGTGGTGGAGGTGGAACTGGTCCGGGAGGAAAAGATTTAACTTACCAAGAAACAATAGATTACTTTGGACTAGACCCAGTAAGCACAACATTTCCTAGTCCCGGAGCAGAATTAGTAGACACTCCTGCGTCTGTTCTTAATGCAGGGCTTCCGGATTTTTTAAGTGATGCTTGGACAGGGGTAAAAGATTTTGGTTCTGATTTAATAGGTGGTCTATTTGCAGATGATGGTGTAGAAGAAACAGCATCAGCTCCATCAATGGATGCTGGCCTTCTTGTTTCAAAAGCTGACCAAGGCCCAGATGTTGGACTTCTTAACTATACCAATGACGGGGCTGTTAGTGCAGCAGACCAAGCTCTGTTCAACTTGGCTAGAATGGAAAGTGAAAAGGATACTGTAGGACTTCCTAACTATGTTAATGACGGAGCTGTCAGTGCAGCAGACCAAACTAGATTTAATGCAGCTAAAGCAGAAAGGTTTACTCCAACTGGCGGGCCTAATGTATATGAAACTAATTATACATCAGGTGCTAATGTGCCAACAACTACCAAAAAGTATTTTTCGCCTACAACTAGTAATGTCGGTAGTGGGCCTGCGGGAATGACTGTTCCAATAGATGTTGCTATGACCAAAGATTTTGCTACTGGCAATGATAAGGTTGGGTCAGTAAGTGCTAATGTTACAGGGCCTGTTCCAAAACCTACTTATGCATGGCAATCAGGGAGTGGCCCAAATAAAAATATAATAGGAACTAACATATACAAAAGCTACAATCCTAGCAAAGAAGTTAGTTGGCCTTGGAGGCTATAATGAAATTTAATAAAGGAGACAAATAATGCCTTGTATAAGAGATGACAATGGACTGCCAGTCCCGGGAGCAAAAGGCACTTGCCCTGCCGGTAGCACTTGGTCAGATGGTTTGGCACAGAGCCAATTTGGAGATGCTCCTCCAGTGCCTTTAGCAGACAGAGTTGCTAATCAAAGAACTGTTGCAGATACTACAACTATTAAGCCAAGAAGCTCTGGCAATTTTCTTACTGACTGGTATTCAATGAAAGGAACTGGAGTTAACACTCAAGATGGTAGCCTTGTAAAAGGTGTAAATCTTCTCGGTGATTGGAAAAACTATTTTATGGGTGGGCTAAGTGGAAGCCCTGAATCAGCAAAAAGAGCAGTTGCTGATGGAAGAGCAGCTACTCAGGTTATGGCTGATGTAACTTCTCCTACCTATAAAGGAGGAAGAGGAGCTAGAGGAGACAGAAAACCTCCAAAAGAACTTAGTAAGTGGGAACAGTTGTCTGCTAATTTCAAAGACCCGGAGTGGTGGATGAAAAGTATGAGCGGATTACCACATGATACTAGGTTACATAGACTTGGAATGTTAATGGATTACTATGGAAGAACTCCTAAAGGAAGAACTGCTGTTGACATGCCTTCTACGGTATGGGCAAGTAATGAGCAAGAAGCCTTGAAGAACAGGGCTGCTGTACTAGCAGCTCAGGCTAAAAACAATCCTACATTCCTGTCTAAGATGAGTTCAGAAGACCAAGACCTTGCAATAAGAGAAACAGTCAGAGATAAGCTAGGATTCAGTGATTGGATTCCTTTGAATGAAGCATCCGGTGAGGACTTAGAACAGACAATTGCTATGGTTAAAGGTCTTATACAACAATATGTACAAGAAGGTGACAGTTGGACAGAGGCTTATAAGAGAGCCATGAATCAAGTGGAAAAGTAAATGGCAGTAAATTTATTTCTGGATGAAGATGAGCAACAGCGAAGACTGAGTGCCGGTCAAGCAGCAGTACCTATGTATGGCTCTATGCAGGCAAAAGGTGCAGCTGCTTTAGGAGACATATTTGGTATAGAGACAGCTCCTGTAGATTTATTTAGTGAGCAGCTAGAAGAACAGCTTGCAGGATTTCAACCTAAGTATCCTGAAAGGTTACTTGAAACTAAAGAACCTGTAAACTGGTGGAAAGAAAAAGCTGCACTCAACTCAATGAACACTATAGTGCCTATGTTGGGCTATGCTGTTGGAAGTACATTACAGGCTATACCACATCCAGTAGCAAAGATACTAGGAACAGGTGTAAAGTGGGGTACTTATGCACTGACATACAATGCTAACTTTGCAGATACCTTACAAGAGCATGAAGATGCAGCAGGAAGAGAACTCACTGGTGGTGAAAAAGCAAAGGCTGCTGTAGTAGCATCGGGTGTAACCATGCTAGACATGATAAATCCAGTCAAAGGAGGAAAAGCTACTGCTGATGTTATAACTAGAACATTTGGTAAGGGTGGTCTTCAAGACACTAAGAAAAACTTAGAGAAATTAGTTAATACTAATAGGGAAAGCCTACGCAAGCAAGTAGGTAAAGGTACTAAGTTTGTAGGCAAGATGACTGCTACTGAGATGGGTACTGAAGGTGCTCAAAAGGCAATACAAATAGGTACTAGTGCTACTCCCGGTAGGCTAGGTACATTTGAAGGAGCGCAGGACATACTTGAAGAGGCTGTAATTGCAGGCCCTATAGCCGGTGCTATAAGTGCACCTACCTCTGTTGGTGTTGCAAGAGAAGCGAACAGGGATATAGCTACAGCACGCAGACTAGCAGAGGGTTACAACAGACAGGTAATGGAAGGCACTAGTCCTACTAGTACAGAGAAAGTGGAAGCAGGAAAAACGAAACCACTCATTGACATACCTGAACTGGACAGTAATATAAAGAAACTAGCTAAGTCAGCTAACCTTAAAATAGAATCGGCTACTGGTATTGATGTTGCTAAGGTCGGAGAGAAGTTTGGTAAAGGACTAGCATTTAAACCACTGAGTGATTTGGTTAAAATAAGAAACGAAGCTAGGACTGGTGCTGAATTCCACGCAGCTAACAGAGCATACCAAAGGTTTGCACCTGTAGGCACAGGCAGTGGAACTACTCAAGTACAAGACAACTTCTTTGCTATAAAAGAAACCAAGACTGGTGAATACCTAGCTCCTGTTGTTAATATAATAAACAAGTATGCACAAAAGAAAGCAGGCATAGGATTTATAGGACAGCGTATTGACCCTGAAAGAAGCAAGTACATAAGAGAAAGACTACAAGGCAAACCTATAACAGCTAAGGTAGACCAAGAGTTTATTGACAGCTTTGAAGGCAACAGGACTACACAACAACAAAGAATTAGCAATCAGAATCCTGAGGGTAAGACTGACTTACAAATAATACAAGACCAGCTAGCTCTTGTTCGACAGGACATGGTAGACTCTGGTGTTTCTATAGGTCTGATAGACAATTACTTAACTAACCCTCTTAATGCTGAGGTAGTTAAAGCAAACAGAGAAGCATTCATTAAGGCGCTTATCGCATCTAGTAGGAAAGCTAACCGACTTAACAAAGAAGTTAAACCTATTACTCGTAAGGGTAGTAAGAATAGAAAAGGTGCAGAGCAGATAGCTGATGAAATAATACAGGGGCTTGAGCCTGATGTACTTACAGCTAGAGAACAAGAGGCATTAGCTAAGGCAGAGTTTGCAGGACAAAAGAGAAAAGGATTTGAGAAGTCAAGAGCCGAGGCATGGAAATACTTAGATGAATTTGCAGCCAAAGAAAGCCTTAACTTTAGAGAGACAGACATAGAAAAAGTATTGACTGGTTACTTGCAAAGAGGTGCTGCTCGTGTAGCATCTGTCAGAGCATTCGGTAAGGATGCACAAGCACTAAGAGATGACATGAAAATTCTTAGGAAAGGTGGCAAGCTAAGTAAAGAACATCGTGATAAGATTTATGATGTGTATGATGCATCGCATAATACATACAAGAAAGACTTAGACCCCAACCTATCCGCATTGTCTAAATTTGCTACTGGTGTTGGTGCTATTACTCACTTAGGACTTGCTACTATATCCTCTATAACAGAGCTAGCATGGATAGGTGAGAGAGCCGGGTTTGGTAACATGCTTAAGACATTACCTAAAGCATTTGATTATAGTATTAAAGGAACAAGAAGAGGACTAGCAGGCAAATATGTACAGCCGGGCGAGGGTGCTCAGGCTATGGCTACTCTTGGATTTAACTTAGACCCTAGGATTAATGAGAGACTAGACCAAATATTTTCTACTGACCATAACATGGTAGTCAACATGTACTTCAGAACATTTGCAGGTGGATTCCTAACACAGTGGACAAACTTTAACAGGAACTGGGCAGCTCAGGCAATGATGACTAACATCAATACAAGAGCAAACAGAATGAAAGCAGGTACTCTAAGTGACATGGAGAGAATGAGACTTGACAATGAACTTAAAGAGAACGGTGTTAGCAGAGATGAGTGGAACTTTATTACAAAAGCATTTGAACAAGAGGATGGCAGGACTGTAGTTGACATAACTAATGAAGCTGTGCTCAATACTACAATGCCTAATGGTAAGAAGGTAAGAGACATACTTGTACCGTGGTTGCATAAGGTAGTTGATGATGTAGTTGTACATCCTAAAGCTACTAACAAACCACTATGGATGTCTGACCCTAAGTATGCAATCATAGCACAGCTTAAGACATTCCCTGTTGTGTTTGGTAATACAGTAGTGAAAAGATTACTAAGAAAACTAAACCCTAAGCAATGCAGTCCAGACTTTGGCGCAGCTATTGGTGTTGTTGGTGGTATAGCATCAGCCTATGCACTTGTACTTATAGGTGAGGCTATGAAGGATTCAATCAAAGGCACTGACTGGGAAGACCCATCAATGCTAGAGGTTATGGACAGAGCAGGATTGACTGGTGTTGCCGGATTACTAGGTAGTGCAGGTAGATTCCATGATGGTGCTACTACTTCATTACTAGGTACTGGTGCAGGATTTATTGACAGAGCATGGGAAGATGCTATCAATCCTATATGGTCTGGAGATGCTGAGGCTAAGATGGAAGTAGGTGGTAACTTAATGACTTGGCTTAGTGAAAGTTTAGATGGTGCACTAGGGCCGGCAGGTATATACTTTAAACCGACTGGTAATATATTTGGAGAGGATGAATAATGGCATGTGGAACTAATATAGTACCGGGATTCCAAGAAGCAAACAGGAAGTTAAATGTTCCTATGGATGAGAAAGCATTCAATAAATACATGGATGAGTCTGTGCCTGAGCCTGTAGCCAATACACCTGAGGACATTATTGAAGCACAGAGAACTGTAAGACATATACAAGAGGAAGGTAAACATCCTGATGATGCACTTACTTGGAAAGGCAGAAAGAAGGTTGGTTCAAAAGAGAGAAAGGAGAAAGCGGCACAGCCTGACTCATTGGTATTTGCAGCAAGTCAAGTTAAAGAAGGTAAGATGTCAGTTCAAAAGTTTAGAGAACTGGTACAGAAGAGTGACTCACCTGTAACACCTATGCAGGAAGTACCTGAACTTGTAAGTGTAACCAATCTAGCAAGAGCATTAAGTGCAGATAAAGCAGGTAAAGGTAAAATAGTAGGACTACCGGGAATAGAAATACAAGAAGGTACAAATGTAGGACTAAGACTGGACATACCTGCATATCAAGACATGGATACTTGGGTTAATTCTATACATTTTAAAGACAAGGTAGAAGGAGTTAGGCCGGGCAATGCATACTCAACAGCAAGTGCCGGTACTAATGTAGAATTTGGAAAGCACTCTAGCAAATCAATTAGAGTTGCTACTGGTACAGCCAAGTCTCCGTTTGCTGTAATAGATGTTGAATGGCAGAGCCAAGCACCTGAGCAAACACATAAAGAAATAACTGCTGCATTAGAAGACAGTAAGCAACCTGAATCTAGATGGAAACAGATAGGTATGAATCCTAATCGTTCAGGTTTCTTCTACGACAAGGCTACATTCTTGCCAGTTTCTAGTGCATCAAGGGTACTGCAAGTGGGTGCATTAGTTATGGCCCAGGATGTGCAATATGTTGGCCGAGAGGGTGCTACCATGTTCTCTACTAAGAAAGAATCCCAACCTGATTTATTTGGTGAGAATACTCAGGTATCTAGCTTAACTGAGAAAGAAAGAGACAATTACAACAAGCTAACTGAGCAAGAAAATGAAGCATTTGAATATCCAAACAGACCTGTAGGTCCTGAGAGTTTAACTAAAGAAGACATTAAAGGATTATATAACAGAACTTTAGCACAGACACTTTCAGATGAAGGTGTAGAATTTGTCAGCGAAAAAGGAATTCCTAGGTCTGTTCTATATACAGAAGGCAATGCTTATGCAGGAAGCTGGAGTTCCGGGAAAGATGTAATATTTATAAACTTAGACCCTATGTATGCTGCGGGTGGTATTGTTAAAGACAATTTAAACAGGGTTGTTTTGCATGAGCATGGTCATTTTATAATGAACAGACTTCTTAGAATGAGAATGGTTAAGGATAAGAAAGTTAGAACAACATGGAATGCAGACAGGACAAGAGGAATAGGCAATGTTCTAGAAGACATAACAGATTTTACACCTAAGTTTAAAGAAGCATTCCTAAGAGATAGAATAAAACTTGGATTAAATAATAAAAATGAGAAGACTTTTCTTAACATTGCTATTCAACATGATTTAGATGTCACTTATGGTGGTAATGAAGGTGTACTAGGGGCTCCTTCGTATGATGGAAGACTTGAAGGATACTATGATATAATGGATGCTATGACGCTAGGTTCTTTATATACAAATTATGATGTAAGCTCAGGACATGGTGTTGATTACTATGAATTTAATGCTAATACGGACAAGAGGTTTGGCAAGAACAGACCTTATCATGAGGCTGCTGCAAACTTGTTTGAAGCTAAGTTTAACAAAGACCAGTATGCTTGGAATAGAATAAAGAAAGACATGCCTAATCTAGCAAAGGCTTTTGACAATCTAATAAATGAGTACAAGGGACAAACTAAAATGTATTTAGATTCAGACTTATATGGAAACGAAATTATAGTGGAGAAAACACATGCAAGAGAGTATTGAACAACTAAAAGCTAGAGTTAAACAAAATTTTCATAGAACTCCTTATGGAAAAGCACATAAGAAACATGTTGAGTTCTTTGGTGTTGCTCCTATTACTTACTCAAGAGGCCCCCATAACCAAAACAGAATACAAGCGGTTATGAAGGCTATTGAAACTGGTGTGCCTTACGATGAGCGTAGAGGCAAGACTGAGGAAGAATTATCTAGGATGTACTAACTGCATTAAGCAGTTTAGTTATGTCTACTAGGTGTAGCTTAGATGCTTTGTTGTCACCACCATATACTGTAAAAGGTTTCATCTCTTCGATTACTTTGCGTAGCTTGTCTGTATTAAACACAAGACTAGCACACAACTCATTGTCTTTAACCAGATTGTGTACCCAAACATCAGCTTCTGTGCTGGCCAATCCTGATGGCTTACCATAGCTTTCAACTTCAATACATATGTTTCCTGTCTTGGCCCATGTGTCTCTCTCTGTTTTAATCTCACACTTCTTAGCACCAGAGAACAACTCATCTACATACTTCTCCCACTGCTGACCAAACTCTAGGTCAACATCAAACTTACGCATCTCTTTAATGTCCTTGCTTTTATTTAGCGACATGCTCTTCTCCCTTTATTTCTACAACAGCATAGTTGTCATCATTAATACCACCAAACTCTGTAGTAATCTCAGTAACAAAATCATAATGGTCATCTTCAATGACACCCTCTTCAACTAATGTATCCATTAAGAACTTGTGCATAGGAAATGTATAGTTGTCTAAGTCTTTCTTTCTGTTGTTATTAAAGTACAGTGTGTAGCTAGGCTGTATTGTTTTGTATTTAGGTAGTGTCTTTACAAACTCTCTTACTAGGTCAGCATAGTCTTGCTTGACTTTGTTCTTAGAGAAATGATGTAAGTTTCTAAACACATTCAGACTAAGAAGATTTGTTTTCTTCTTGTCTCCTCTTCCCTTTGTGTATGTGGGTAATGGAAGCACTCCCTTTATCTTCACTTGATGTTCTCCTCTTTGAGTATTTCTTCTATCTGTTTCTCAATGAACCATCTTGCTTTTCTTAAATCATCTAGCCTGCCTTCACCCAAGTGTTTATGTTCCCATCGGCAAAGGTACTTGCATGCTGATGCAGTCAGGTAGCTCATCTTCTGGTCTAGTATAAAGTCTATTACTTCTATCTTACCTTGTTGGTAATGTTGTGGATTAATATTATCTGTATTCATTTTTTCCAGTCGCTCCTCCATAAGTTCCGTGGTTTGTTTTGTTTTTTTCTTTTCAGTTCCATGTATAACTTGGAAGTCTCATCCATACGGACAAGACCCCAAGTGTTTTTAGCTTTAGTCTTTGAGCTCATTGACTATGTCTTTGTCAAGTAGCCTCCAGATTATTAGCGCAGCAATAATGCCGGCTAGTCCCCCGTTTCCTAAAGTCCATACTATACCTAGTATAGAACCAATTACATCTCCTGTTAGGAAGGCTACCTTCGGGCCGAAGATTACCTGTAATATAATTGATAGGCTGATTAACTTGATGCCGACATCAATTGCTCCGTCAGCACCGTTCTTTATTTTCTCTAACATTTTTACTCCTTTATGATTAAACATAATGTGCTATACAAGCCACCCTTTCCTAAGAGCATCTAAGAACATAACGATGTACACTAGACAGCTCGTAGAAACTATTGTTGCAATTATAAATACTGATTGAATAAATGTTTCTAACTTCTCTTTCATATCTCCCCCGCTATTTTAAGTACAATTAATTGAAGTGTTATTATTAATAACATTCCTTCTATCATTCGGTGTCCCTCTCTTCTTCTACTAGGTCAACCAATTCACACACACTACCAGTACAAGCAAGAGTCTTAGTTCCTACTGTCTGGTCAGTAAGTTCGTACTCACTAATTAAATCCCAGTCAACTGCCTCAGGCATTTCACTAAGCAACTTGTCATGTGTTTCTTTGTCACACTCTTCGTATGGTGCTTGTTGGTATGTATGGTCTGAGTGTGGTAAGAAACTAACTCCACTTACCTCATCAAAATGTTTGTATACCCAAGCTCCTACTTCCATCCACTCGTGTTCTCTAACACTAATGGTTACACTAGGCTTGTGCTCACAATAATATCTTTGGTATGTAAGCCACAACTCTAATTGTTCAATAGCAGTTCTTTCGTTTCTAGTAACAGCACTATCAGGAGCCTTCATAGGAAACGAGAACACCTTAACACTGTTAGGTTTCATGACATCATTCTCAGCAGGTATACCTTGGTCTTCCATGAGCCTAGCTATAGGGTCTTTTCTATCTGCTCTAACCCTGCGTATGTAGTGCTCGCTGTGTCTAGTATGTATACCACTAGCACTGTCAACTAACTGACTGACTGTACCACTAGGCTTGATGGCTGTGGTTGCAGTAGCTTGGCTAATGCCTAGCATCTCTGACCAGTCTTTGTTTACCTTAACAGTTTCTTTTCTTACATCAGATAGAAAGTCAGGCAAACTTCTCTTGCCATAGTAACCTCTGTCTTCACTACTACCATTCATGAATGCATTGTCCATAATACCTGTAAGGCTGACACCTAGTAGTGCCTCCTCTTCTGTATTGTTTACCCACTTAGGTCTTAGTCTCTTGATGTTAGTAAGTGAGGCTTGGAATGTACCTAGTATGGTAGCTAACCTAGCCTTACGCATTATGTCTTTCTGTGTGTCCTCTGCTCTTACTACTACCTCAGTTAAGTTGCAGAACTGTCCGTCTCTTAATATAATTTCACTGCAAGGGTTACAACCAAACTCATGCTCTGTCTCTCGTCTACCTATAGATGCTACCTGTTTAATTGCTGCTTCTCTGTTAAAGATTCCACGCTCACCTGACTTAGACTCGTACAAAGAAGTCCACTCCTTCATAAAGATTCCTATGTCCGGCTTCTCTGTATAGCACACACTGTTGTTACTCAGTGCCATCTCAGGTGTATCACTCCACCACTGACCAGACTTGGCACTACGCATACGCTCGTCAGTAAGGTTACTAAGTGAGATGAGTGCAGACCTACGCACTCCACCTACCACCACTACCTCTGCTATCTTGCACATCATACGATGACACTCATAGCTAGTTAGCTTTCTACCTACTGCATCTTTAAATAGATTAGTAGAGAAGTTAAACAAGTCAAGCAATGGCTCTGGTCCACTGGCCCTGCCACCAAAGGTAGCAAGCCTTGCACCCTTAGGCCTAATCTTAGAGAAGTCCCACTTAGGCATCTCTCCGTTGTATAGGTATGTAATTAGTTTTCTAAACGCAGACTGCCAGCCTTCCTTGCTGTCTTGTACAACTACAATGTCTTCGACATCAATCATTTCCTCAGGTACTTCTGGTAGTTTGTTAATGAACTGTCTCTCTACACTAAAGCCTACACCAGTACCATGCATAAGAACATACAAACATTCATCAAATGCTTTGGGATGGTCTACGCTTAGGTAAGCACAGTTATATCCTGCAATGTTGTTGTCTTTAAGTGCCTTGCCAGCAGTCATCAAGGCTCTCATGCTAGGCATAACTTCTAGGTTAAGCACTGCATCTTCAAGAATCTTACGAGTCTTGGGTACTAACTCTTGGTTAGTGTTCTCTCTTAGGTGCTCCTCCATAAAGTCGAAGTACCTAGCTACTGTTTCTTCCCATGTCTCTCTCCTGTTCTTCTCAGGTAGCCATCTTGCATACCTGCTAAGAGCAATAAAGTTTTGGTAGTCAGTTGGTAATTTTTTCATTCATCCTCCGTTGGTTCTATCTCTATGTCTACCATCTTCTCACCGTTGTCATCTAGATAGTCTTTATATTTAAGTCGGCCATTCCTGTGCAGTAGAACAGCAGTTGTAATTCCTTTTTCATATGCTTGCTTATGCGTAAAGTATATAGCAATTGCACCAAGCAATATGAATGTCAAGCTAAGTGTTAGGTAATCCATTCACTCTCCTCAAAGTCTTCAAGAAACCTGTCTCTCTTTTCTAGTAGTCTCTTCTCAAAAGCATCCAGTAATTCTTGAGGTTCAATTTCTAGTTCATCACATATAAGGCACACATCATATGTTGATGCGATGTATGCCTTTAGTTCCGGTAGTTGTTTCAAAAGTTAGCTCCGTTAGATACATAGTAATTAGTTATTTTTCCAGACGGTATAGGCCTTGCTTCCAGACTACCAAAACAATCTTCTTTAAACCCACAGAAAGCACAAGTCATGCACAGTTTCTCTTCTGTCTTAGCCTTGTTCCAAGTCGTAGCATTAGCTAGTCGCATAGGTGGTGTGTCTGATTCCATCTTAGCTTTCAAGTCAACAATGTAAGTGTCT
>ERZ802830.3269-NODE-3269-length-13962-cov-8.0466_pt1 | contig 13962 bp, 15 predicted proteins | sample MGYA00345654_ERZ802830 | MGnify/ENA primary metagenome ERZ802830 (study PRJEB30503, sample SAMEA104212375) | marine metagenome | biome: Westerlies Biome; feature: [SRF] surface water layer (ENVO:00010504) within the epipelagic zone...; material: water... | reverse complement strand
TCTTTATACTCAAAAAATGGAAGGAGAATGGTGAGAAATTTGCTGATATTAGAGTAAAGACCTCTGAGCTGATTGGTTGTAAAGTGAATGGCAAAATCTCCACAAGATTGATAGATGAATACCCTATATTATTTGTTGCGGCGTCATTTGCCAAAGGCTCTACTACATTTACAAACCTTAGTGAACTAAAGTTTAAGGAAAGCAATAGGTTATCATCAATGGCAGAAGCACTAAAAAAATCAGGAGTTAATCTAGAAGAAAAAAAGAATTCCATTAAAATTTATGGGAACAATAGCCAAAAGGGTGGTTGTAAAATAAAAACATACGGTGACCATAGAATTGCTATGTCAATGCTTATATTTGGTTTATTTTCTGATGAACCAATCGAAGTAGATGAGATAAAAATGATTGAAACATCTTTTCCTGGTTTTCATACTTTAATGAAAAAAATAGGTGCAAAGATTGACTTTATTTAGAAATAATAAACCAGTAATAACTATCGATGGGACAGCTGGTTCAGGAAAGGGAACCTTGGCGAAAAAAATAGCTTCTTCACTGGGTTATGATCATTTGGATACAGGTTTATTATATCGATATCTAGCTTATCTCAAAATAAGTGAAGGTTTGAGACTTGATGATATTGACACATTAAAGGGGTTAAAAATTAATTATCCTTCAATTAAAAAAGTAATGCTTAAAACAGAGTTAATAAGTAAAGAAGCATCCGTCATTTCTAAGGAAAAAATTATAAGAGATTTTTTACTAAGTTTTCAAAGGGATTTTGCAAATAATCCCCCTTCATTTAAAGGTTCAGTTATAGATGGAAGAGATATAGGAAGTGTAGTTATTCCAAATGCTGAAATAAAGTTTTTCATTGATGCATCTATAGATATTAGAGTAAAAAGAAGGTTAAAAGAGCTAAACTTAACTGAAGAAAGTAGTTCTAGAGATTATAAAAACATATTTTCTCAAATTGAAGATAGAGATATTAGGGACAAAACTAGAAAAAGATCTCCCCTGCTAGTTCCTGAAGGAGCCTATTCAATAGATACATCTAACCTGACTGTTAATGATACCTTGATTAAAGCTTTAACAATTATTAACAGTATTTTAAGCAATAAAACCAATTAAATATTGCACTTCTGTTTAAAATTCTGTAATTGTATGTTTTAAATTATAATTTGAGATTATGGCACAAACATCAGAAGAAAACTTCAGCGAACTTTTAGAACAAAGTTTAGTTAGCTTTAACAAAAAAGAAGGTCAAATAGTTAGAGGAACTGTTCTATCAGTAAAAAATGACAGCGTTGTCATTGATGTTGGATTAAAGTCAGAAGGAAGAATACCTTTGAGAGAGTTTTTTTCTCCTGGCGAAGAAAATAATATCAAGCCTGGTGATACCTATGATGTTCTTTTAGAAAAACTAGAGAACAAAGAGGGTGAAGCAATGCTAAGTAGAGAAAAGGCAAGAAAAGAAGAGTCTTGGATAAATCTAGAAAATTGTTTAGAAAAGAAAGAACAAATAACTGGTGTTATAACAGGAAGGGTCAAAGGAGGTTTTACTGTTGATATTGGCGGGGCAGTTGCATTTCTTCCAGGTAGTCAAGTTGATTTAAGACCTATAGTTGATATTTCTCCACTTATAAATAAACCGCAACCAATGCTAATCCTTAAAATGGATAAAGTAAGAGGTAACATTGTCGTATCTAGAAGAGCAATACTCGAGGAATCAAGAGAAGCAGATAGATCAAAACTCTTATCTGATATCAATGAAGGTTCAAAATTAAAGGGAATGGTAAAAAATATTACTGATTATGGTGTTTTTGTTGATCTTGGCGGTCTAGACGGTCTATTACATGTAACAGACTTGTCATGGGAAAGAGTTAATCATCCTTCTGAGATTTTAAAGATTGGTGATGAAATTGAAGTTCTAGTTATCAAATATGATCAAGAAAGTAAAAGAATTAGTTTAGGAATGAAACAACTTACCTCTGATCCATGGAATGATATTCAATCAGAATATGAAGTTGGGAAAAAAATCAAAGCAAAGATTTCTAATATTACTGATTACGGAGCATTTGTAGAATTAAGAAAAGGTGTAGAAGGGCTCATTCATATCTCAGAGATGAGTTGGACCAATAAAAATGCAAACCCAAATTCATTTCTATCAATTGATGATGAAGTAGATGTTAAAATTCTTGAAGTTGATAAAGATAAAAGAAGGATTAGTCTTGGCTTAAAACAATGCAAAGAGAACCCGTGGGAAAATTTTGCACAAACAAATAAACCTGATGATATAATTGAAGGTAAAATAAAAAATATTACTGAATTTGGAATATTTGTTGAACTACCCAATGATCTTAATGGTATGGTGCACCTTTCCGATATCAGCTGGGATCAAGATGGTGAAGAAGCCATCAAAGAATATAAAACAGAACAATCAATAAAAGCAAAAATAATAGATATCGATGTTGAGAAAGAAAGAGTTTCTCTCGGAATTAAACAGCTTACTAAAAATACTGGAAAAAAGAAATCTGATAAATATATTGGAAATGTTATAACTTCTGTTGTTAGCAAGATTGATGACAATGTAATAGAAGTAATGATAGACGAAAATGTTAAGGGTATCATAAAAAGAACACATCTAGCTAAACAAAAGTCAGAGCAAAAAACTACAAGATTTGCTATTGAAGAGAAGATTGATGCAAAAGTTATTAGTTTTGACAAGAAAAAAAATCAATACGAGCTTTCGGTTAAAGAAATGGAAATACAAGAAGAAAAAGATGCTTTAAAGCAATATGGATCGTCATCTTCCGGTGCTAGCCTTGGAGATATACTTGGCGCTGCCCTTGAAGAAGGTGAAAAAAAAAAGAAAAGTTCCACAAAGACGACCAAAGAAAAAAAATAAATTATGAATAACGAATTTTTGAATAATTATTTCAAAAAAAAAAATAAAAAAATCCTCAAAATTTTAATTTTTATAGTTTCATTTATAGTTCTTCTTATCGTTATTCAAAATTTTTTCAGTAGTTCGGGGAAATTTGTTGCCAAAATAACAATAGAAAATATTATTTTGGATAATAGTGACATAATTAAGAAAATTAATAAATTTAAAGATGATGAAAACCTTCAAGGAGTTTTAGTCAGTATTAATAGTCCTGGAGGTACAGTGGTAAGTAGTAAGGAACTTTATACAATAATAAAGAGGATAAGAAAAAATGTTCCAGTCGTTGTCTCAATGAAAGAAGTAGCTGCTTCGGGAGGTTATATGGTTTCTCTGGCTGGAAACAAAATATTCTCCTACGATGGAACATTAACAGGATCTATTGGAGTCATTTTACAATCAGCAAATATCGAGGAATTTTTAAAAGTTGTTGGGGTTAGACCTATAATTTTTAAGAGCGGTGATCTAAAAGCAGTACCTAATCCTTTAGAGAGACTAAGTTCAGCGGGTATAGAAAATATTGAAAATATTATAAAAGATATGCATGAAAAATTTTTAGATTTGGTTAAAACTGAAAGAAACATATCCAGTGATAACTTAAGGCTTATTTCAGACGGTAGAATTTTCACTGGAACACAAGCAAAAAAAATTAACCTCGTTGATTATATTGGCAATGAAGATGATGCTATAGAATGGTTAAAAAAAGAAGCTCAAATAAATGGAGAAATTAACCTAGTTGACTTCTCTCAAGAAGAAAAAATATCTTCTCTTTTTAATTTTTCAGTTTTTAAAAACTTTATTAATAATGTATCCTTTTATCCAACAGGTCTTTATGCAATATGGTCAGCTAATTATGAATAAATCTCAGTTATTAGAATACTTATCAAAAAAATTTAACTACCTCCCAGCAAGAGAAATAGAAAAAATGTTTGAAAAAATCATAAACATATTTTCAGATGCTTTAGCTAATGACAACCGTATTGAAATAAGAGGGTTTGGTTCTTTTTCAACTAAAGTGCGCAAAGAAAGAATAGCAAGAAACCCAAAGAATGGAGAGAAAGTGTCTGTCAAAGAAAAGAAATCTATTAACTTCAGGTTTAGCAAAGAAATAAAAAAAATTTTAAATGAGGAGTAGATAATGAAAGTCATAAAGTTTTTTTTTTGTTAATTTTAGTTTTATTTTTAATCCCCTTTGCAATCTATAATAAACAAGTAGTACCAATAAATTTTTTCCCCTTTCCATACGTTCTTGAGATACCTATATACCTTTTAATTTTAGTTTTATTTTTTATTGCATATGTTTTAGGGTACATTTTTTCAAAATTAAAAAAATAATATGAATAATCTGGATATTAAAAAATATTTATTCTGTGCAATAGACTTTAAACGTATGGATCATTCAGAAAAGATCTTATCTATAATTAAAAATCATATAGGAGGAATAAAATTAGGTCTTGAGTTTTTTATTTCTAATGGTCCAGAGGGAGTTAAATATTTAAAAAAATTAAAATTACCAATTTTTTTAGATCTAAAACTTCATGATATACCTAATACTGTAAATGAAGCACTAAACGCGGCACTTGAACTAGAGCCAGAGTATATTTCAGTTCATATAAATGGCGGAAAAGATATGATGAATCTTATTTCAAAAAATAAGAGAATTAAAAGCACAAAAATAATTGGAATAACAATGCTAACTAGCCTAGACAGAGAGGATCTTATAGACATGGGTATAAACTTAAACCCTACTGAATATGTAAAAAAACTTGCCCAATTAGCATTTGATTCAGGTTTAAATGGTCTTGTTTGTTCTCCCATGGAAGTAAAAACTATAAAAAAAATGTTTCCAAATAATTTTACTCTCATTACTCCTGGAATAAGATTAGAAAGCGGTAATGCAATTAATGACCAAAAAAGGACTCTATCGCCAGGTGACGCTGTCAAATATGGATCAGATATTCTAGTTATTGGCAGACCAATTACTAAATCGAAAAATCCTTTGTTAGCAGTTAATAAAGTAACTAATGATATTATAAAAAAAAATCGCCATGTCTGTAAGGGTTAAAATATGCGGAATCAATACACTCGAGTCTCTTAAAGCATCTGCATCTGCGGATTTTCTGGGCTTTGTATTCTATCCAAAATCACCGAGATTTATTAATGCTGAAACAGCTAAGATTTTCTCAAAACTAATTAGTAAAGAACAAAAAATAGTTGGATTATTTGTGGATACCGATCCCAGTGTTGTTGAATATATAACTAAATATGTTGGACTTGACCTTCTCCAGTTCCATGGTCAAGAAAGTCCAGAAAAAATTAAATATTTTAAAAAAAAATTAAATATTCCTATTATAAAATCAATAAATGTTTCCTGTTTTGCAGATACTGAAAAATATAAGGAATATAATGGTATTTGTGATATAATTTTATTTGATAGTGCGCCTACTAAAACAAATTTATATGGAGGAAGTGGCGAAAAATTTGATTGGAAATTTTTAACAAAACTTAAAATTAAGGGTGATTGGATGTTAGCAGGAGGGATATGTAAGGAAAATTTAATTGAAGCGTTACAAATAACAAAAGCTCCTATTATCGACATATCTTCGGGGCTAGAGTCAGAAAAAGGTATTAAATCTGTAAAAAAAATAAAAGAATTTCTTAAATTAGTAAAATCTATAAATAGTAAAAATGTCAAAAAAAATAAACTATAGTAATTTTCCTGATAAGTCAGGGCATTTTGGAAAATATGGTGGACGATTCGTAGCAGAAACATTAATGCCTCTTATAATAGAAGTTGAGAAGGAATATATAAAAGCAAAGAAAGATTCGTCTTTCAAAAAAGAATTAAGCTATTACTTAAATAATTATGTTGGAAGACCGAGCCCACTCTATTTTGCAGAAAGAATCACTAAAAAAATAAATGGACCAAAAATCTATTTTAAGAGAGATGAACTAAATCATACTGGCGCTCATAAAATTAATAACTGCATTGGCCAGATACTTTTAGCAAGAAGAATGCGTAAAAAAAGAATAGTTGCAGAAACAGGCGCTGGTCAACATGGACTAGCCACTGCAACAGTTTGTGCTCTATTTGATTTAGAATGTATCGTCTATATGGGTAAAGAAGATATATCTAGACAAGCACCAAATGTCTTTAAAATGAAATTGCTTGGGGCAAAAATAATTCCTGTGGAGTCAGGGACAGCAACATTAAAGGATGCGATGAATGAAGCATTAAGAGACTGGGTGTCAAATGTAGAAAATACATTTTATGTAATTGGGACTGCAGCAGGTCCTCATCCCTACCCTTTAATGGTTAGAGACTTTCAATCAATAATTGGAATAGAAGCAAAAAAACAAATTTTAAATGCAGAAAAAAGACTTCCAACTCATCTCATAGCCTGTATTGGGGGTGGTTCAAATGCACTGGGATTGTTTTATCCATTTCTTGAAAATGAAGAAATTAATATAATTGGTGTAGAAGCGGGAGGGAAAGGGACTTCAACTGAAGAACACGCTGCTTCACTAAGCAAAGGTAAGCCAGGATTTCTTCATGGAAACTATACATATTTATTACAAGATAAAGATGGCCAAATTAAAGATGCTCACTCCATATCAGCTGGTCTTGATTATCCTGGAATTGGTCCTGAACATTCATGGTTAAAAGAAATTAAAAGAGTGAAGTATGTCAGTGCAACAGACGAAGAAGCTCTAAAGGCTTTTCAAATTTGTTCTAAGCTTGAAGGAATTATTCCTGCTCTAGAACCTTCTCATGCTTTAGCTTACTTACTTAAATTTGGCAAAAAACTTAATAAAAATGATTTAGTAATAATGAATATGTGTGGAAGAGGAGATAAAGATATATTTTCAGTTTCAAAAAAATTAAAATTTGATTTAGAAAGTTTTTAATGAATAGAATTAAAAATAAGTTTTCTCAATTAAATAAAGAGAAAAGAAAGGCATTAGTTACTTTTATATCTTCTTGTGACCCTAATTTAGAGTGTTCTCAAGAAATACTTAATGCACTCCCATCCTATGGATCAGATATAATTGAAATAGGTTTACCTTTCTCAGACCCAATGGCAGATGGGCCAACTATTCAAAAGTCAAGTCAAAGGGGAATAAAATCAGGTTTTACAGTAAATAAAACATTCAATATGGTTAATAATTTTAGGATTAATGATAAAACAACACCTATAATCTTTATGGGGTATTTTAATACTTTATTCCAATTTGGTTTAAAAAGTTTTTTTTCTAAGTCAAAAGAAAATGGTGTAGATGGAGTGATTATTGTCGACTTGCCTCCCGAAGAAGAAGGTTTAATAAATAAATTCCGAAAAGAATATAAAATTAGTATAATAAGGTTAATAACTCCTACCACATCTGAAAAAAGACTTAAAACTATACTTAAGTCTGCCGGTGGTTTTCTTTACTATGTCTCTATTATGGGTATTACAGGTACTAAAATTCCATCTCTTAAAAAAGTTAAGAAAGCAGTTTCAGTTATTAAAAAAAATACTGAGCTTCCTGTTGTAGTTGGTTTTGGAATAAATAATAGTTCTCAAATATTAGAAATATCAAATTTTGCAGATGGTTCTGTTGTGGGCTCATCTATAGTGAAAATAATTGAGGATGCTTATGAAAAAAAAAAATCTAACAAATTTATTTTAAAAAAGCTTAAAAATTTTCTAAATTGTCTTAAAAACGTTCACCACACAAACTTGGAGCTAAAACATTGAATTGGTTAACTAATTTCGTAAGGCCTAAATTACAAGCAATAGTTGGTAAGAAAGAAATTCCTGATAACTTATGGGAAACATGTCCAAATTGCAATCAAATGCTCTTGAAAAGGATATTACAGAAAAACTTTTACGTTTGTACTAGTTGCGATCATCATCTAAGGATCTTTGCGAAAGATAGAATTGAATTAATATTTGGAGGAAATTATGAAATTATTAAAACCCCTGAAATTAAATCAGATCCTTTAAAATTCAAAGATAAAAAAAAGTATTCAGATCGCCTTAAATCATCACAGAAGAAACATAATAGACACGATTCTTTAATTGTTGCAACAGGACTTATTGAAGATAAAAGAATTGTCATTGCCGTTTTTGACTTTAATTTTATGGGTGGTTCAATGGGAATGGCGGCAGGGGAATCAATTCTTGAAGCAGTAAGTTTTGCTAAAAAAAATAAGTGCCCATTGGTTATTATTTGTTCGTCGGGTGGTGCAAGGATGCAAGAAGGTATATTAGCTCTTATGCAAATGCCAAGAACGATAATTGGAATCAATTCTTTAGCAAAAAATAAAATTCCTTATATTTCAATCTTAACTGACCCCACAACTGGAGGAGTCTCAGCTTCATTTGCTATGCTAGGTGATATAGTAATTGCAGAAAAAGGAGCAATAATTGGGTTTGCAGGAAGTAGAGTTATTGAAGAAACTATTAAAGAAAAACTTCCACAAAACTTTCAGAAGTCAGAGTATCTTCTCGATAAAGGTATGGTCGATCTGGTTGTTCATAGAAAAGATCTCAAAAAAACATTATTTAGAGTTGTAAGTTTATTTTCAAGTAATTTAAAATAAAAAAGTGGCAAAATACGATAAGGTTCTAAAGAGACTTGAAGTATTACACCCAAAGCAAATTGATCTTTCTTTGGGAAGAATACTAAAATTATTAAAAAGATTGGGTAATCCACATCTTAAGCTCCCCCCAACGATTCATGTTGCAGGAACAAATGGGAAAGGTTCAACTATTGCCTTTTTAAGGTCAATATTTGAAAATAACGATTACAAAGTTCACACTTATACTTCACCACATTTAATAAATTTCAATGAAAGAATTAGAGTTAATTCACAAATCATTGATAATGAGAACTTAATTGAGTTATTAGAAGAATGTGAGTTTTATAATAAGAATGATCCTATAACATTTTTTGAAATTACTACTGCTGCAGCTTACTTATGTTTTAGCAAAAAACAGGCTGATATTTTATTACTGGAAACTGGTTTAGGAGGAAGATTTGATGCGACGAATGTTATTTCTGATAAAATCTGTAGCGTGTTAACCCCAATATCAATGGATCATATGACTTTTTTAGGAAAATCAATTAAGTCTATAACAAGAGAAAAAGTTGGTATATTTAAAAGAAATAGACCTGCTATTATTTCTCCTCAGACCAAAGAAGCGCTAGAAGTAATCGAGAAAGAAGTAAGTCAAAAAAATATTGAATTATTTAAATATGGATCTGACTGGGAAATAATAAAAAAAAGTCGAGAGAAATTTTTAATGAGAATTTTTGAGGAAGAATTTGAAGTTCCAAAACCTAAGCTTTTTGGTGAACATCAAATATATAATGCTGGTCTGGCGATAACGGTTTCTAAAATACTAAAAGATTTTAGTTTTGATAATAAAAAAATATATGATGGGGTTCACGAGACGTTCTGGCCGGCAAGAATGCAACAAATAGATAACGGAAAATTAAAAGAAATTGTAGGAAAGAATTATGAACTATGGTTAGATGGTGGGCATAACTCACATGCATCCGAAATGTTGTTAGACAACCTAAAAAAATGGGAAAAAGATAATCTATTTCTAATTTTTGGAATGATAAACGGAAAAGAACCAAAAGAATTTCTAACAAAAATATTTCCGCTAATCAAATCTCTGCAAGTTATTCCAATTAAAAAACATCAATTTATTGGCTCAAAAGAAATACAACAGATATTTAAAGACGAATATGGAATTATCAGACCAGAAAAGACTATTCAAAATGCGATAAAATATATAACAAATAACTTTACAGGTGGAAAGATAGTTATATGTGGATCGTTATATCTAGCAGGTGATGTTTTAAAGTCCAATGGGTCTTTAATTACTTAGAAACTTTACTCTCTATCCAACTTAAAAGATCTGTTTTAGATAACATACCAACTTTCATATCCAACAAGCTTCCACCTTCAAATAATAGTAAAGACGGTATGCTCCTAATAGAGTATTTCAAAGCAAGATCTTGGTTTTCATCTAAATTTACTTTGGTTACTAAGATTTTATCTTTAAGTTCAACTGATATTTCATCTAATATAGGTGCAATCATTTTACATGGTCCGCACCATTCAGCCCAAAAATCTACAATTACAGGAGTTTTTGAATCATTAATTACTTTTTCAAAAGTATCTTTATTTAAATTAACAGTGTCAGACATATTTCCCTTTCTTAGTTTTGGTAAAATAGTTTCTTTGATAAATCATTATCAAACTTTAATGGTTTCGCATTAATATCATTATAATAACTGTTGAGAAAATTTATATAAATATTATATTGTTCTAATTGTTTTATTATGAATACCCTTTCACCTCCCTCTTCAATTTCAGCGGATAATGTGTCAGCTTCTTCCATTGCAGATGGGATAGTAGTAAATTTCTCTTTTTTCATAGAATTAAATCTTTCTGAAATCTTTTGATGCACTCTACGAAATACATTATTTGGTAAAAACTCAGGAGTATTTCTATAAATATGTCTTGCTGCAAAAAATAGAAGTCTAGGATCCTTAAATTTTGATGCAAAATCCCATTTTTTTTCCCACTCAACTTTATCAAAATCTTCCATAATAATTTTATCACTAAAGTTTATCCCTTCGGAATAAATAGTTTCTTCTTCAAACTCATAGTTTGTTTCATAATTTTCTGATTCAGTTATTAAGATTTTTTTAAAGTTACCGAGAAACTCTTCATTTTTAATCTTGTCCTTCCTCTTCTTCAGTTCTTCGAGCCCAATTTCGTTATATGGTGAACGATTAATTGAATAATTGAAATCTAAAACTGCTGGTTGTTTGTTTAATTTTATTTTCTTAAAACAATTAAAACTTTTACCGTTTAATTTCTTTTCATAATAGACACTAACTAATTCATTATATTCTAAATTAATAATTTCCTCTGGGTCAAATTTTAAATCAAAGGCTAATATATAATTGTTATAAGTTGGGTGATCTAATAATTGAGTTAGCAAATATATATAATGTTTATTAAAGTAATATCCGTAGTAAGTGAAAAATTCACTTGTCTTAATTTTTTCACCTATTTTCTTCACTTTTGTATTTTCTAAAAAGTTAGAAAATAACTTTGGTGAACTATTTTTTATAATTTCAAGAACTTTTTTTGTGGCCAGAACATCTGAAATTGCTTCATGAGCATTATCAATTTTAATATTATTAATTGATGCCAAACTTTCGAGCTTAAAACTCATTTTTCCATCATTATTTTTAACTACATTTACAGCATTAGAATCGAAGGCATGGGTCATTGTTGCTAAGTTAAATACATCTCCTCTACAATTTTCTTTTGTACTAGTTATATATGGATATTTAAAAAATTCCCATAATGACTGTCTCAAAAATTCTTCATCAAAATGAATTGAATTATAACCTAAAAATATAGATGGTTTATAATGATTAAGGAAGTCGTTTAAATCTCGCATCATCTCATATGAACTATTTTTTTCCTCTAGAAGATCGGTCATCAGTAGTTTATTGACTTTTAGAGCACCCAAAGATGGAACAATATCAGGGTTTATTCTTGATCTTAAATTCAATCTTTGAATTTCTTTCAACGAACTATCAAAACAAATTAACCCTGCTTGAAGTATCTGATCAAACCTAGATGATCTTCCTGTTGTCTCAAAATCATATATAACGAAATACACTATTAGTTCCTTATTTATTAATTAGATTATTAACTTTTTTTAGAGTTTCTGTTGTTCCTATATGAAACCACTTCCTATCATCTACTAAACCATATAGAGTTTTATTTTTAATTGCATCATCAAAAATATCAGTAAAAGAGAATTTTTCTTTATTTATATTTACAAATACTCTTGGGTGAACTAGTTGTAGTCCAGTATAAACATATTTTTTCTTATCGCTAGACTTTGTAAGTCTACTCAATTTTTTTTTTTCTGTAACTAAATTAAAATCACCTTTACCTGAATATCCAAAAAAATGTTCTTTTTTTATAAGAATGACTAAAACTTCCATTTTTCTTTCATCCCAATTATTAATTAATTTTTTAAAAATTGAGTTTTCCTTCTCTAACCAAAAGATATCACCATTCAAAACAAAAAATGGATTACTATCTCTTATATATTTTCTTTTAATAGCATTAAGGACACCACCTCCTGTTTCAAGAATCTCATCCTCATAGATAATCTGAAATAGATTTTGATATTTTCTTACAAGTGAAGATTTAATTTCTCTCGACAAATGGTGAGTATTAATAACAATATCCTTAATATCATTATTAAAAAGTTTTTCTATTATATGATGTAATAATGGTTTTTTATTAACCTCAACTAATGGCTTTGGGATTTTATTTGTTATTGGTAACATTCTTTTTCCAAACCCTGCAGCTAAGATCATTGCTTGTATGTTTTTTTGTTTCATTAGATATTTATTCTATCAGTGGGTTAATTATTTTACTTAAACTTCTAAATACAGGTGACTTTAAATTTGACTTTAACATTTGAACTACCCTGGGAATATGTGAAAGATAACTGGATTTTTTATCTCTAATATGAAGTCTAGAAAAAATACCAAGAACTTTTAAATGTCTTTGAATAGCAATTATTTTTAAAGAAAAAATAAAGTGTTCTTGGTTGATATTTTTAGTTTTACTTAAATAGTATGAAATAAGTTTTTTCTTCATACTTTCATTAATATCCCTTCTAGCATCTTCAACGAGAGACATCAAATCATATACTATCGTTCCTTTTAAAGCGTCTTGGTAATCGATCCAACCACACTTTTTTATACCAAGTCTTTTTTCTAAGTAAAATAAATTATCTACATGAAAGTCCCTATGAATGTTAACTATAGGGAGTTTCATAGGTTCATCTAAAAACTTAAGGAAACTTTTTTTAAAACTTTGAATTTGTTTATCTTTAACTTTTTTCCCTCTAAATAATAAATACCATTTAAAAAATAATTTCACCTCTTGAAATAGAGTATATTTATCAAAAGAATCCAATTCTTGGCTTGCCCCTTTTTTATGGAGAAATAATAAAGAGTCAATAGCTATTTTATATAATTTTTCTTCATTTTTTTTTACTATAATCTCACTAAATTTATTTTTTCCAAAATTCTCAAGTATCAAAATACCATTTTCTGGGTAAGATTTATAAATCTCTGGAACATTAATTCCGAGTTTCTGAAAAAAAACTGTTTTATTGATAAAATTAATAATATTTTTTTCTTCTTTGCTATCCAACATCAGAATATTAACCATTTTATCTTTGGAAACCTCAAAATATTTGCGATTAGAAGCATCTCCTGCTAAGTAATCTAATTTATCGTATAAGATATTAAGTGAACTAAGTTCATTCTCTAAGTGTTTTAAAACTTTATTCATTCAAACCAAAATAACCTTTCATTTCTTCATTACCTAAAATTTTTATCTCCATAAAAAGATTGGAATCTTTATCTTCGTCAAACTTTATATCAATTCTATTCGTTGGTAAAATTGACTCAATTATTTCTGGCCATTCAACTAGAACTATATCATTCAATGCAATATCGAAATCTAAGGCATAAACTTCAGATTTTTTTTTTAATCTATATAAATCATAATGCCAAATAGTTACTGAACTCATTTCATAAATATTAACTAGAGGAAACGTTGGGCTACTAACTTTTATCTTCTTATTTGATAATGAGTTAATAAAGAACCTTGAAAAAGTAGTCTTGCCCGATCCAAGTTTTCCTCTAAGTGAGATAAATAAAGATTTATTTGAAATCTTTGCTAATTTAGATGCAAAATTTTTAGTAACATCTAAGCTAGGTAAATATATTTTAAATTCATCTTTCATTTTTTTATAAATTATCCATATATTATAGTAATTTATTATATTCATTTAATGTTTTAAGAATAATGAAAAATTTAGAAACAGATGTTTTAATTATTGGTGCCGGTCCCATTGGGTTGTTTTGCGTGTTTGAGTTAGGTCAATTAGGGATAAAGTCGACTA
>ERZ802830.3265-NODE-3265-length-13976-cov-13.512_pt1 | contig 13976 bp, 12 predicted proteins | sample MGYA00345654_ERZ802830 | MGnify/ENA primary metagenome ERZ802830 (study PRJEB30503, sample SAMEA104212375) | marine metagenome | biome: Westerlies Biome; feature: [SRF] surface water layer (ENVO:00010504) within the epipelagic zone...; material: water... | reverse complement strand
CAAGGAGCCCTGACACTACCAGGAGGAATTCAGTATCCATTATATAGGATAACACTTATAGTCTTAGGCCTAATTATCGGTGCAGGTCTTGGCCTCTTAATAACTAAAACACGCCTTGGCATACAAATCCGTGCGGGTGAAAACGACCGAGAAATGGTATCGGCACTGGGCGTAAATATTTCAAAACTTTATACTTTCGTATTTGCTCTTGGAGCTGCCCTAGCGGGCCTTGCTGGGGCATTAGTGGGGGCAATACAGTCAGTTGAAGTTGGAATGGGAGAACCTGTGCTTATTCTCGCTTTTGTCGTAATAGTAATTGGCGGAATAGGTTCAGTAAAAGGTGCCCTTATTGGCAGTATCTTAGTTGGTCTGACAGATACTCTAGGAGGAATTTTTTTACCTAAGTTCTTTGGTCTTTTTATGGACCTAGCTACTGCAACAAATGTGGGATCATCAATTGCATCAATGGCAATCTACATTCTCATGAGCATTGTTCTAGTTTGGCGGCCAACTGGCCTATTTGGACAAAGAATATGATGAAAGAACGCCATCTAAATATCTTTGTTTTGGGTTTACTTATATTCCTCCCTATCTTTGCATATTGGAATGATCAGCCCTTTACTATCACTTTAATGACTAGAGCTGTAATATTTGCAATTGCAGCAGTTGGACTAAATTTGGCGCTAGGCATTGGTGGGTTTATAAGTTTTGGGCACGCTGCTTTTTTTGGTTTAGGTGGCTATGTTATGGGAATATTAGCCTGGCATTCCCAAAATTTTGTAACACTGATTGAATGGCCTATTGTAATTGAAGGCACCAAATCCATGCCCATAATTTGGTTAATCACCGTTGTGGCATCAGCACTATTAGCTGCAGTTATTGGAGTAATATCTCTAAAAACTACGGGCGTTTATTTCATAATGATAACCTTAGCATTTGCTCAAATGATGTATTATTTTTCAACATCCTGGAGTGCTTATGGGGGTGAAGATGGCCTATCTATTTATGTTAGAAATAACTTTCCAGGCTTGAATACGTTAGATCCTATCCAGTTTTTTGCAATTTGCTGCATTATCCTTTTGATTATACTTTTCTTCATGGGGAGACTGATAAAATCTCCTTTTGGGCTGGCGCTAAATGCCTCGAGGCAATCGAGGCAGCGCGTCGAAGCTGTTGGATTTGATTTTCATAAACTCCAATTGGCAGCATTTATATTATCCGGTGCGATTACTGGACTTGCTGGAGCTCTGTTTGCAGATTTAAATCGGTTTGTAAGCCCAAGTATGTTTAGTTGGCAACTAAGCGGCGAGTTCATTGTATTTATAATAATTGGAGGTGTAGGTCGATTATTTGGCCCAGTAATAGGAGCATTAATTTTTGTTTGGCTTGAACATTTAATAGGTGGAATAAGTGACTATTGGCATATATTTTTAGGATTTATCCTTCTAGCAATAGTACTTTTTGGAAAGGGCGGCATTATTGGTTTAGTATGCCGAGAAGATGTAGATAATGAATGAGCCTATCCTCAAAGCCAATAAACTATGTAAGACATTTGGGTCACTGGCAGCAGTAAAAGATGTTTCATTAGATATAGTTCAGGGTGAAATTCATGCGATCATCGGACCCAATGGAGCAGGTAAATCAACCTTGATTTCGCAAATATGCGGCTCTCTACCTTCAGATGAAGGCTCAGTCTTTCTAATGGGCAAGGAAATAACAAATCTTTCCACTGAGAAGCGAGCATCACTGGGAATTGGTCGCACTTTTCAAATATCCGCCTTGGCAAAAGAAGACACAGTTTTGCAAAATGCTATTCTTGGGTCCGTTGGCGCATCAGGAAAACATTGGGACTTTTTTAACCCTATCCTAAAAAACTCCATGCATCGGGACCAAGCGGAATATTGTCTTGAGCTTGTTGGGTTAAAGGACCTCATAAACCAAAAGGCTGCCACTCTTAGCCATGGGCAATTGAGACTATTAGAAGTTGCAATTGCTCTTACTCTTAAACCAAAAGTATTCATTATGGATGAGCCTATGGCAGGGCTTGGTAGCGACGGAACCAAACAAATGACTAACTTTCTTGATAAGCTCAGAAATCGCGCTCCCATACTATTGGTTGAACATGATATGGACGCTGTTTTTGCTCTCGCAAATAGGATAACTGTTTTAGACTATGGTCGTGTAATTGCATCAGATACGGTCGGCTCAATAAAAAAAGATCCAGCAGTTCAAAAAGCTTATTTAGGGGAAGGATAAAATGAGCTTGTTATCATTATCTTCCCTGAAAGCCTACTATGGAGAAAGCCAGGCGTTATTTGATGTAAATCTAGAGATTAATGAGGGCGAAATCATAGCCTTAATGGGACGCAACGGTACTGGGAAAAGTACAACCGTTAAATCAATTTTTCAAATGATACCCACCAAAGGACAATTATTATTTTCTGATAAAAACCTGAGTAATCTTAAGAGTTTTCAAATATCTCGACTTGGAGTTGGGCTTGTTCCAGAAGGTCGAAGAATTTTTGGACAATTATCAGTTCAAGAAAACCTAATAGCTGCCTCCAGAGAAGGAAAGTGGAACTTAGAAGAGATAAATAGTTTATTTCCAAAACTCAGAGAAAGAAGTGGCCAAATAGCATCATCTCTTTCGGGTGGAGAACAGCAAATGCTCGCAATAGCTCGGGCGTTAATGACTAACCCTCGCCTACTGGTCTTGGACGAAGCGACTGAGGGGTTAGCTCCAATTATTCGGCAGGAAATTTGGTCTGCTATAAAAACTTTAAAAAATGATACGGGTCTAGCAATCTTAATTATTGATAAATCTATTAAGGAACTCCGCCAAATTTGTGACAGGGTTGTTATTCTTGAAAAAGGGAGCACTGTTTGGCAGGGAAATATAGATCAATTAACTAGTGAGATTACCCAAGAATTTATTGGTGTTTAGGGACTAAGGGGAATTTTGAATTATGTGGAAATTAGATTGGGATGATGCTTTCAATAATTTTGTAAATATCGAAAACCCAAACTCCTTCTTAGAAGAGTGTAAGCAAAGATCGTCGTCATTCAAAAGTAATTCTGCAGTAATAGGGCAAATGGAATTAGATATCCCATATGGAGATCATCCTAGAGAAAAATACGACGTGTTCTCTCCTCATGAAACGAGTAAAGGGACTGTAATTTTTTTACATGGCGGTTTCTGGTTTAGAACTGGGCGAGAACATTGGTCGTTTACTGCTCAAGGTATTCTTTCTCAAGGCTGGACCGTTGTGATCCCAAGCTATCCTCAGGCGCCAGATGTCAAAATCACACAAATTACTAATTCCGTATCTAAATTAATTTATAAAATTCTTGATGATTTTAATGGTTCAATCCGCATGATTGGTCACTCAGCAGGTGGACATCTCGCATCTAGAATGGTTTGCAAAAAATTTTTAAAAAATAATGAACGCGAGCGTATAGAAAAAGTTATTTCGGTTTCAGGTCTTTACGATTTGCGGCCATTATTAATGACTAAACTAAATGATATACTTTCACTGAATTATGACGAAGCTATACATGAGAGCTGCTTTTTATATGACCCCATCGATACAAAAGTGATCTGTTGGGTCGGAGCTAACGAACGCCCAGAATTCCTAAGACAAAATAGAATACTCACTGAAGCTTGGTCAAAGAAATCGAAAGATATTGAAAGCTATTATGACCCAGGAAAGGATCACTTTACTGTGATCGACCAACTTGAAGAAAAAGAAAGTTTATTAACTCAAAGCATAACTAAATAATTAAAGAATTGGGTACCTAATCTTATAATAAATCCTTAATTAGTTCAGCTACATTCTCATCATTGAGTTTAACTGGGTTGCCACCACAACTTGGGTCTTTCAGTGCTGCGTGAGTCAATTTTTCTAAATCGACATCTACTAGACCAAGATCACTTAAACTTTTAGGTATATTTAAAGACGCATTCAACTCTCTAACAAAAGCACAAAATCCTTTAAATCCTCCTTTAACACCAATGTAACTTGAGACCTGATCAAATTGGTAACTTATTTTGGAAGAATTCAGGTCTAAAACAGACGGCATACATACGGCATTTGTCGTACCATGATGCGTGTTATACATAGCACCGATTGGATGACTTAGTGCGTGAATGGCACCCAAACCTTTCTGAAAAGCTGTGGCCCCCATCATTGCTGCAGACATCATATGAGATCTGGCCTCAATATCATTAGGATTACTATAAACTTTCGGTAGGTTTTCGATGACCAATCTCATTCCCTCAACTGCTATACCTTGGCTCATTGGATGATAATGAGGTGAACTGAAAGCCTCTACACAGTGCGCAAAGGCATCAAGCCCTGTTCCTGCTGTAACAAATGACGGCATGCCTACTGTCAATTCAGGATCACAGATCACTACACTGGGTAAAACTTTTGGATGAAAAATAATCTTTTTCTCATAGGTTTGTGAGTTTGTAATTACACTTGCCCTACCAACCTCTGATCCTGTTCCAGCCGTTGTGGGAACAGCTATTATGGGAGCTATTGCTTCGCTATTTGCACGTGCCCACCAATCGCCTACATCTTCAAAATCCCAAATAGGCCGCTTCTGGCCGGCCATGAAGGCAACCATCTTTCCAAGATCAATACCCGAACCTCCACCAAACGCGATGACACCGTCATGTTTTCCTTCTCGATAAGCATTTAGACCTAATTCAAGATTAAGCTCATTTGGATTGGGATCGACATCATTAAAAACCACACCCTCAAAACCTGAAGACTTCAGTATGTCTACCGCATTCTGAGTTATATCAAGCTGTGCCAAGACTTTGTCTGTCACCAGTAATGGATTTCTTATTCCTAAGGACAAACAAGCTTCGCCAAGTTCTTTGATGCGACCTGGGCCAAACTTTACTGTCGTTGGATAGGACCAATTAGCTTGAAACGTCATGCCTTTTCAAATCCTCGCATAATCTCGTAATCTGTGACAACACTATTAAATTCTTCCAATTCCCATTCAGCGGCACGAGCATAATGATTTACCGTCTCTACCCCAAAGGCCTCTCCTAGCATCTTCGAAGATAAAAGTTGATCTCTTGCATCTCGTAATGTCTTGGGGATCTGATTTTTTTCGTTATCTGAATAAGCGTCTCCATTATATGGAGAAGGGAGCGTAAGCTCTTCCTCTATTCCCTTAAGCCCAGCTGCCAGCATTGCAGCAGTTGCCAGATACGGGTTCATGTCAGAACCAGGCGTGCGACACTCAATTCGAATAGACTTACTACCCTCACCAACAACACGAAATGCCGCCGTCCGATTATCGATAGACCAAACCGTATGAGTGGGTGCAAATGTACCTTTTGCAAATCGCTTATAACTATTTACATAAGGAGCTAAGAAAATTGTTATTTCTGAGGCATACTTGAGCAAACCTGCTAAATAGTGATCCATTATTTTTGATTTACCCATAGGCTCATTGGGATCGTAAAAAGCGTTTGAACCATTCTTAAACAAAGATTGATGAACATGTGAGGCAGAGCCAACGCGATCTTTGTTCCACTTGGGCAAAAAGGTTGCAGCGTAGCCTTGTTGATGCGCAATTTCTTTAATGCCATGCTTTGCGAGAGTGTGATGATCAGCAGTAGAGAGAGCATCCGAGTATTTTATATTTAGTTCTTCCTGTCCTGCCTCGGCTTCCCCTTTACTTCCCTCAACCGGAATACCCATCTGCCTAAGATAGTTTCGAATGGGCCGCATGACGTGTTCTTCTTTAGAGGTTTGGAAAATATGATAATCTTCATTATAATTTGAAATTGGCTTCAACTCACGAAAGCCATTTTCTGCTATTTCATCGTGTGTTCCCTGAAAAAGGAAAAACTCAAGCTCAGTAGCCATAATTGAGCTAAACCCCATTGCCTCTGCTTTTGCGATCTGAGTTTTTAAAACTTCTCTAGGAGAGAAAGGAACTGGCTTATGTGTGTGATGATCCAATACGTCACATAAGCACATGGCAGTGCCCTCAATCCAAGGCACGGGGCGAAGCGTCCCTAAATCAGGTTTCATGATATAATCGCCATAGCCTGAGGACCAACTTGTTGAGGCATAGCCATCAGGAGTAGCCATTTCTAAATCTGTAGCCAACAGATAATTACAACAATGCGTTTCATCTTCAGCCATTTCCAGAAAAGCTTCTGCATGGAAACGCTTTCCCATCAAACGGCCTTGCATATCTACCATACAGACTAAAACTGTATCAATTTCTTGCTTCGAGATTTTCAATTTTATTTCTTCAAAAGTCATAAAATTTCCCTATTGATAATAGAAGCGCGCGCGCTGCAAAAATTACTCTTTGTTATCAAATCCACCAAAATTTTTAAATAAATTGGGGTCACTAAAAATAGAATTGTATCCGTTAGATTTGGTAGCGTCGTCTTCAATTTCTTCTTTTTTGTCAGTATCAAAACCACCAAAATCTTTAAATAAGTTCGGATCAGCAAAAATACCATTATACTCTTGTGAGCCTCCTGCAGTCCCATCACTGTCATCAGTCGTTTCAAGAGTCTCAGCGTTTTTTTGCAAAAGCTTTAACTGATCGGCAAAGTTGGATTTCTTAGAGGCTTCTGCTTTTTCAATACATTCAGCCCCATATATATTATTTTTTATTAGCTGCTGCCATACAAGCACAGCCAAAATTAAAAGCAGCAAAAATACAAAAATAGATTTAGGGATCTTAAAAAATTTAGGTTTCTCTTCAAGCAGTCTATTGCCACTTATTTCACTAATCATTTTAATTTTATTTTCTTGGTCCTTTTTTCTTTGGTTAGATCGCCGCGAAATTTCATAAATGAAGGCACCCATTAATGTCAGGCAAATTATCACCAAAGCGAGAGCACTAATCGCAGGGCTAATCCCTAATCGAACTTTTGATGCAATGACTGTTGTTAAGGTTTGCTCTGATAAAATACTGAAGACTGTCGTATTATAATTTTCAAACGAAGCCAGAAAGGCAATTACTGCCGAAGATCCTATAGCTGGCATGAGATACGGAACCAAAATTTTCAAAAAAACCTGAGATTGGCTTGCACCTAAATCGAGTGCCGCTTCTTCTTGCGTAGTGTCGAACCTCTGTAATCGAGCCACAAAAATTAAAAAACAGTACGTTGAAATAAAACATGTCTGCCCCAGGATTGTTAAAAATATACCATTTCTTCCTAACTCTGAAATAAACCCATCACCGCCCAATGTGGCAATACGATCCCACAATACAACTGTTGAAATCCCAATAATCACACCAGGGAACAAAACTGGCATAATAGACATAGAATAGAAAAGCGTGCGCAATCGGCTGTTTACTTGGGTCAGTACAATAGCGGCAGCCATTCCAATTGGTACGGATAGAGTGACCACGCCAGCCGCAATAATTAAACTTGTTATGATTCCTTCGTGTAATGGGCGGTCAGTAACCAGTCCAGCAAGGCGTTGCCCATCGTACGCGATCTTGCCCTCATTAAACCATCTAAAACTAAAACATTCCCATGGAGTAATCGCTGGAAACTCAGCCGAATTAAAAGCCGTAACACTCATTATGATTAAAGGCCCAAAAAGGTATGCGAAGAAAATCAAAATATACAAACCCAAAAAGGTTTGAATTGCGAGGTTCGATTTCATCTAACAACCTCGCCAATTGTGACTTTAAACAATCGCATCATCAAAAGCACAAATGTCACGGAAACAACTAAAAGTATGATTGAATACGCTGAGCCACGGGACCAATTATCGTTCATATTAAACCACTGATAAATCAGTTGTGTAAACCAATACGTATTTGGACTACTTAAAACTACTGGCGTTGCTAATGCGCCCGCCGTCAGCATAAAAACCATCGTACAACCGGATGCTATCCCTGCCTTTGCATGCGGTATTACTATGCGCCAATGCGTTCTCACTGTGGAAGATCCAAGGTCTTTGGCTGCTTCAAGTTGATTTGTGTCTAGTGTCTCTAACGCATTATAAAGAGGAAAGATCATCAAAAGTATATAAGCGTAAGTTAAGCCAGTATAGAGCGCTATATCTAGAGCGATAAAGTTTACTGCTGTACTTATTAAGCCCAATTCGAGAAGGATATTATTAATAACGCCCTCACCAGCAAACAAAATTCTGATAGCAAAAGAGCGTAGTAGCTCGTTTATCCAAAATGGTATAATCAAAGCTAAAACTAACAAACGAGCTGTATTTGGTGTTGCGAGCTTTGCAATATAAAATGCTATTGGATAACAAAAGCACAGATTAATAATCGTAACGAGAATAGCTGTGATAATCGTATCAAGGAAAACGCCAATATCTACAAAATTATAAGCGTCCTTACTTGTCTCAGACCCATATAAAAAGTGCTTGTAGTGACTAAGAGTATATACATCGTCTGCCCCTCCCCTAAGAAGTGGTGGCAAATTGGGCCTGAACGATAAATCCAACATATACAGTTGGGGTATTACAATTAGAAAAACTAACCAAAATATAATCGCAACAAGAAAAAATGTAGCAATAACGGGGCCATTTTTCTTATAAAAACTGTTCATCAATTAACCTGTTTAATCAAGAGCAAGCGCCCCAGTTGGAAGTACAACAGCGTTATCCTGAGAAAAGGCAAGTGAGACATTTTTAGATGGCTCTAAACCAGTGGTGTCAGAACTACTAGAAACACTAAATCGGATATCGACATTTTCTGTGGACTTTAAAAATATATTTTTAAGATTACCCTCAAACTCAATAGTTTTCACCTCTGCCGAAAACGAGTTTTGGAGCTTTTTAGAATTGCTTTTTAAGCTTATAGCCTCCGGTCTTACAAACATTATTACCTCATCACCACTTTTGAACTTATAATTTTTTTTGTCCAATCCTAGGCCAGCTTGACCCACGAAGGATGACCCTCCCGTCTGCACTTTTACCTTACCACCTTCAACCTTCTCTACTTTTCCGTAGAATGCATTATTTTCTCCAACGAATGTTGCAACGAAAGGCGTGCAAGGAGCCTCGTAAACGTCATAGCAAGATCCGACTTGTTCTAACTCGCCATCATTCATTACGCCTACTCTATCTGACATCGTGAGAGCCTCTCCTTGGTCATGCGTAATATAAATAAATGTAATGCCTACTCTTTGTTGAATGGCCCGCAACTCAGTTCGCATTTTTTGCCTTAACTTTAAATCTAACGCAGATAATGGCTCATCTAGTAGCAGAACTTTAGGCTCCACAGCTAAAGCTCTGGCTATTGCAACGCGTTGCTTTTGACCCCCAGATAATTCATGAACTTTCTTATCGCCTTGACCATTTAAAGCTACTAAGTCTAACAGCTCGTCAGCTCTTTTGCGCCGCTTGACTTTATCATGACCCCTTACCTCTAGCGAAAAAGCGATATTGTCAGCAACCGACATTAGGGGAAATAGTGCAAGATTCTGAAAGATCAGAGAAGTAGGTCTTTTGTTGGGACCAATTCCTGACATGTTTTGACCATCAATCAGGACTTTACCTTCAGACGGTTCAAGAAATCCAGAAACTGCCCGTAATAAGGTTGTTTTTCCACACCCCGATGGTCCAAGAAAACTAAAAAACTCTCCTGCGCCTATTTTAACATTCACATTTTTAGCGGCATAAAAATTTCCAAAGGCTATGGAAACATTTTGCAACTCAACTTCAGCGCTCATATGTTTTACCTCAAAAGTGTGAAAATCTATTTCAGATGAATTTAAATTTAAACGAGCGCCAAAGATACCTTAAGCGCTCGTTTTTTTATTTCATTTATTATGCAGTTTCAAACTTGTTAGCATACTCAGCACGGGCGTCTGCAAACCATGGTGGCTCAGGTGGCCATGCATTAAGTTTAGAAGCCGTGTCACCAGGATAGATCGCCTGTGAGATTGCCTTTGTCTCATCTGTATAGTGATCTGAAGCACCAATCACAGCTGAGTTGTAGCCGATTTCGTTAATAGTCTTACCGCCAATTTCTGGTGTAAAGCTGTAATTAATAAGCTCATAAGCTTCATCGATATTATCAGCCTTAGCAGAAAGTGTAATACCATCAACCCAAGCTAATGCACCCTCATCAGTCGTTTGGTAAGCAACAGGCTCACCTGCTTTCATCATCGAAACAATTGGACCATCCCAAGTTTGACCGACGACGACACCATCAGAAGTAAACCCTTGCTTTTGTGGGTCTGCACCTGACCAAAACTTAACAAGATTACCTTTCTTACCGATACAATACTCTGTGATGATCTCCCAGTTCTTACGCATTGTTTCTTCATCTTTGTAAGAAGACCAGAAATCCATCTTGCCTTGATGGTGCATCCAGATACCACAACCAGTCATCATGGAATAAGTACGTCCCATCATGAACGCGCCATTTATGCCTGGGTTTGGTTCCCAAAGATCACCAAAGCTTGGCAAGCCGTCCGGTGTCCATTTATCAGTACGCCATGAAATTGACTCTGTTCCCCACAATTGAGGCACCCAATGAGAACCCTTACCGCCAAAATTCCAGTCTCTTTCGCCAACAGCAACCATGCCTGGGTTAACGTTTCCGATATTAGAAATTTTATTCATATCAAAAGGCTGTAAAACGCCAAGGTTTTCCCACTGCAAAGCCCTCATATTCGTTGGGCTAGCTAAGTCAAAACCTGCACCTCCACCGGCTTTCATTTTTGCAACTATCTCACCGTTATCGCCAATTTTTGTGTGATTAATGGTGATGCCAGTCTTTGCCTTAAAATCAGCAACGATTGAGTCGGGCAGATATTCACCCCACATTAATACATTGACTTCACCACTAGTTGCGGCAAATGCATTTTTAACAAACATAGGAGCTACAGGTGTCAAAGCAGCCAGTGCTGCACCTCTTTTTAGTAAAGCCCTACGGTTAAAGTTTTTTGCAGCCATTCCGACTGACTGCGATGAGTTTTTCTTTTCTTTCATAGTTTCCCCCTTAGAGTTAAATGAACGACAGACTCGTCGCAGAGTGTGCGTTTGAACGTATTAAAAAGCAACGAAAATATAAAAAATGCCGATTTTTTTAATTCTTCGTAATGAAATGTTGATTTGAATTAAAACTCTGATAACTTTTAGTTTTTTTATTAAGGTGAAGTGATAATGGCTCATCCACTTTTAACGACAGTAATCGGATCTTTCCCTAAGCCAGCTTATCTTCCAATTGAAGATTGGTTTGATGCTGCCAGAAACGACGGTGGAATGAATACTGAGCGAGTAACAGAGGAATTCACCGATTATATTGAAAAAAAATCTGACACTGATGAACAACTATTCATTAAGGCTACAAAAGAAGTGATACGTTTACAAATTGAGGCAGGTATTGACATTCCAACTGATGGGGAAGTTAGACGAGAAAATTATATCCACTATCATTGTAGACATTTAAAAGGGTTTGATTTTAAAAATTTGGAGCACCGTGTCCTAAGAGACGGTGCTTATGAAACGAACCTTCCAGCTATTCGGGGTGAAATTAGACACACTAAAGCTAGTTATTCTGTCCACGATTTTGAGAGTAGTCAAAATGTCTCTTCAAAACCCGTAAAATTCACACTCCCGGGACCACTTACAGTTATGGACACAACAGCAGATTGTTTCTATGACGATAGACCAAAACTCAGTCGTGATTTAGCTGAAACAATTAACAAAGAAATTTTGTCATTAGTTAATGCAGGGTGCAAATATATCCAAGTTGACGAACCTCTTTTCGCCCGCCAATTAGATGACGCGTTTTCTTTTGGTATGGAGGGCATAGAGAGGTGTTTTCACGGCGTCCCAAGAGATGTTAAAAAGATCATCCACATGTGTTGCGGTTATCCGGATCATTTGGATGATGAAAATTACAAAAAAGCTGACCCGGATAGCTACCATCAGTTAGCTAGTGATGTTGATAAATTAAATATTGATCAGGTGTCTATCGAGGACGCTCATTGCCAAAATAATCTCGACTTACTAGAAAAGTTTCAAAAAAAATCTGTCATCTTGGGAACAATTGCAATTGCTTCGAGCCGAGTTGAAACGGAAGATAAAATCATAGATAGGATTAAATCAGCTCTTAATCATATTGATAGGAATAGACTGGTCATCGCTCCTGATTGTGGCCTTGGCTTACTTACTCCAATTTTAGCAGAGAAAAAATTAAGTGTTATGTGTTCTGCGGTCAAAAAAGTTTAAAGATTGCAAGGGAAAAATTGACAGAGAAACCGTTAAGTTTCATTTGGTGATGGCGAATATTTGTGTTTAGTTCATCAAAATAGAACCGGAGAAAATTCATGGGAACAAAAAATTCTATACTTCTAGGAACACTCGGAAAATATTCTGACCGGTTTCATACTTACCAACCCGAAAAGAGCTTTAGTGACCGCTTGGAAGTGGCAAAGTCTATTCCTAGAACTGATGGTGTTGAACCCGTATATCCTCAGGATTTAGGACATAACGGAGAGAATTTACAAATTTTAAAAGACAGTGGCCATAAGGTTTCTGCGATTAATGTAAATTTAAAAGGGGAAGATACTTTTAGGGCCGGCTCATTCACAAACCCAGACGCTTCAATAAGAAAAAAATCAATCGATTACATGAAGAAGGCAATCGATATTTCGACTGAATTTGATGCAAATATGATTTCAGTTTGTCCTTTAATTGATGGAAGCGATCACCCATTCCACGTGGATCACATGAAGCAATGGCACTGGGCTATTGAAGCATTTCAGGAAGTATCCAATCACAACACTAATGTGAAAATTTCTATTGAGTACAAAGCCTATGAGGTGCGTAATAGAATTATTTTACCCTCAATGGGAAAAACACTGCACTTTTGTGACCGGGTGGGATCAAAAAACCTCGGTGTAACTATGGATTTGGGTCATGCATTAATTGAGCAGGAAAGCCCAGCTGCGGAAATGGCGGCAGCGCATGATGCTGGACGACTATTTTATATACACTTTAATGACAACAATCGACAAGCTGATTGGGACATGCCCGTCGGATCTGTAAATCTATGGGAAACGCTGGAAGCAATATATTTTATGGATAAAATTGGCTATGATGGCTGGATAGCATACGATGTCTTTACCAGAGCAGGCAAAGGAAGCGATGCAATATCCCATACTTTTGAAACTATGGAAGATCTAAGATCACTGATTGCAAAAATTGGGGAAGAAAAAATTCAAGAACTCTCAGAAAGTGGTGACAGCGCGTATGTCTCAAAAGAGCTAATTAAGCACCTATTATGAAGCTAGGGCTGGGATCATACGCTTACCGCTGGTCTATTGGCCATAAAGACCGCGTACCGTCAAAACCCTTAGACTGCCTAGAATTACTTGATATAACATCAAAACTTGGCTTGGGCGTTTTGCAGATCGCAGACAATATGCCCGTGCATAATATAACAAACCAAACTCTTGATAATCTTTCTGAGTCAGCAAAAAGTCAGGGCATTGATCTGGAAATAGGTTTGCAATCTTTTTCGCCGGAAACCACTAAGGAATATTTGCAAATTGCTGAACGCTTAGACGCCAAAATATTAAGAATAGCTCTAGACGGCAACGATGTCCAAACTTCAGATGACAACATCGCAAAAGAGTTTAAAAAAATTCTTCCTATGGCAGAAAAAATTAAATGTAAGATCGCTATCGAAAACCATTTCGCTTTCCCTTCGACAAGGATGGCAAATATCATCAAACTTGTTGACCATGACCATCTTGGAGCGTGTTTAGATGTCGCTAATTCAATCTGTGCTGGGGAATGGCCAGACGAAACCATAGATTGCTTAGCAGATCATACCATCAACTTACACATCAAAGACTATCATTTTAAATTAGATCCATATGGCGTTGGTTTTTGTATTGAAGGCGCGCCAATGGGTGATGGCCTCACAAATATTCAAAGTCTTTTATCAAAGTTTATAGATAAAGAAATCAGTGTACTTTATGAACACTGGTT
>ERZ802830.3264-NODE-3264-length-13978-cov-33.3508_pt1 | contig 13978 bp, 10 predicted proteins | sample MGYA00345654_ERZ802830 | MGnify/ENA primary metagenome ERZ802830 (study PRJEB30503, sample SAMEA104212375) | marine metagenome | biome: Westerlies Biome; feature: [SRF] surface water layer (ENVO:00010504) within the epipelagic zone...; material: water... | reverse complement strand
TTACTTTTGATACTACTAAATTAATTGATGCAAACGCTTGTCCTTGTTGTAACGTACAAACTGCAGCAGACGGCGAAGGCAGTGTTTACGTCTCTTGGCGTAAAGTCTTTGGCTCTGGTGATACACAAGTCAGAGACATGGTAGTTGCAGCATCAACTGATGGCGGCAAGACATTTGGTGAACCTATAAAAATTTACGATGATGGTTTCCAGTTTAAGGGATGTGTTCACGTTGGAGCACCAATGGCAATTGATTCAGCAGGAACTTTGCATGTTGCATGGTACACTGGTGCAACTGAACGTCAAGGAATGTATTATGCTACTTCAACTGACAACGGACAAAGTTTCAGCGAACCAATGCCAATCTTAACTGGCGATTGGGTTCCTCCACAAAGAATTTTCATTACAATTGACAATGATGATAAAGTTTGGTTAACATGGGAAGATGCAACTGGACTCTCTACTAATGAGAAATCTTGGAGATATGGTGACACACAAGCATTGATTTTCACTGCTCAAGTCATCGATGGTGAACTAATCAGAGCAGACAACCCAATTAATGAAAATGATGCTAAATCACTTACTAACATAGACTCTGATAACGGATTGGTATCAATTGTTTGGACTGAAACTGATAACTCTGTTAAAATTACAACAGCTGAAAATTAGTTTTGAACTAATATGAAAACATCAAAAAAAATTCCTAGTATACTAATTTTATTTTCAGGTATTTTCTTATTTGCATTTTCATTTTCTGACGCTCAATTAATGCCAGTTGATGCACAAGAATTCCGACAAGCTCCAGATTACAAAGCTATTGCATTGGATGGAACTCCTGTTTCTATTACTGATTATCAAGGCAAAACAATCCTTGTAAATTTGTGGGCCACATGGTGTGAACCATGTAGAGAAGAAATGCCTGCATTGGGAGAATTACATGGTATGTTTCCTCGTTCTGACTTTGAAATAATTGGTGTAAGTATTGATGATCCTGGTTTTGAACAAGTAATAGTTCAAACAATGGCTGAGGATAATCTAACTTATCCTGTTTGGTTAGATCCTGAAAATAGATTTCAATTTGCGTTTAGAACAATTGGAGTTCCTGAAACATTTCTAATTGATGCAGATGGACAAATAATTCATCAATGGAAAGGAGCATTTGATCCTGTTTCTGAGGATACAATTAATTTAGTGGAATCAACAATTCAAGGAACAAGTTATCAATCTTCTGAACCAACAATTCTAACTGATGGACTCATTGCAGGATTTGTAATTGCATTTAGTGCAGGAGTTTTGAGTTTTCTTTCTCCATGTGTTTTACCCTTAATTCCAGTTTATGCATCATTGATTACTGGAATGAGTGCAAAAGAATTATCCCAAGAGACTTCTCAAGTTACTAGAAGTAAATTAAGATTAACTGCAACTGTTAAAGGAATAATGTTTGTTATTGGTTTTTCAATAATTTTCATGCTATTGGGAACAACTGTATCTTTTATGGGGAATCTATTTTTTGATTCAATTCAATGGATTGAAAGAATTGGTGGTGTAGTTCTAATTGTATTGGGATTGCATATGATTGGACTTTTCAAAATTCCAAAATTAGAAAAACAAATGAGATTTGATATGGGTAAAAGAAATTCTGGAAAATTTGGCCCTCTTGTTGTAGGAATGGCATTTGGTGCAGGCTGGACTCCTTGTATTGGACCAATTTTGGCAGGTATTTTGACAATAGCAGCATCTAGCTCATCAGTTATTACTGGTGCTAGTTTACTTGGAGTTTACTCATTAGGATTAGCAATTCCATTTTTAATTTCTGCAATTGCAATTGATAGGTTCCTAGTATTTTTCACAAGGATTAAATCAAAAATGGTATGGATTGAAAAGATTTCAGGTGGTTTGTTTGTAATATTTGGTATTGTATTGCTAACTGGATCATTAGTATATCTAAATAATTTCATTAAAATGTAATTTTTCTAAAATTTAAAATAAAAAAAACTGACCTAAGTCAGTTGACAAGCACATAAACAGTAAATCTATTTTGATATTTTTCTATAAAAATAAAATGATGCAATCGGTAAATGTACCATCAATTGATCGCATTTTTTATTACATATTCAAGAATTTGTTTATACTTTTATTCTCAATAAAATATTTCATTTTATGAAAGTTGCATTAGTTCAATTCAAAGCATCAGTTAACAAAGAAGAAAATCTAAAAAAAATTATTTCTTACATTTCAAAAGCATCTTCTAAAAAGGCACTACTTTGTGCATTTCCTGAATTTATGATGTTTTATACAAAATCATCCCAAACATCAAAAGAATTAGCAAGTTTATCTGAAACAATCAATGGAAATTTTATTTCATCTATATCAAAAGCAGCTAAGGAAAATCGTATTCAGGTAGTCGGTTCATTTTATGAAAAAAGTAAAAAAAATAATCGTGTTTATGATACTTCATTTGTAATTAATAATTCTGGTAAAGTTATCTCTACTTATCGTAAAATTCATCTTTATGATGCATTGGGATTCAAGGAATCTGATAAAATGATACCAGGCTCAAAAATTACTAAGCCCATAGGCACATCAATAGGGAAAATTGGTATGATGATTTGTTATGACTTAAGATTTCCAGAAATGTCGAGAGCTCTTGCTATTGCAGGTAGTGAAGTTTTGATTGTACCGTCTGCATGGGTAAAAGGTCCAATGAAAGAAGAACATTGGATTACAATTAACAAGACAAGAGCAATTGAAAATGGATGTTATGTAATTGCACCTGATCAAGTTGGAAATATTTACTGTGGAAGAAGTTTGGTTGTTGATCCATATGGAAAAGTTTTAGTTGATATGAAAAAGAAGCAAGGAATTAGTTTTTTTGATATAGATTTAAAGAAAGTGAAAGAAATACGTAAGGTTTTACCGTTATTAAAAAATAGAAGGGCCGATACTTATTCTACTTTGAAGGTTTAGTAATTCTACTTTTACAATTAAAATTTGCACATTGATGAGTCCATTTTTGATTTCTTGAATAACGAAAAATTATGATTGGCCATTTACATATGTCACAGGGTTTTTTTGTTGCTCTCATTCTTGCTTTTTGTAATAGCGGTGATGATGCTTTACATCCATCATAAAAATTAGAACAACCCATGAAACGTTTTTTTGTAGTTCTTGATCTAATGACCATTAACTCTCCTACTTTACATTCTGGACATTGAACTAATCCTTTTTTTGGAGAATTTGTTCCAAGAAGAAAGTATTTTTTTTCTTTTGAGGACCATGATAGAAATCCATTATTGTCTAAATATTGAGCGATCTCTTTTTTGAAAACCTCTGTTGTTGACTTTGTAATTTTTATTATATGTCTGGTAGTTATTTTCTTAATTTGAACTGTCTTTAGCTTACTTTTTCTTCTTGGCATTTTATGATATTGAATTTACTAAAACGATTTTTATAGGGACTTTGGTCAGTGTGTTTTGTGGAAAAGGTTTGTGTTCTTGGCGCTGGAAGCACCAAATATGGAAAATTAGCTGATAGTATTGCAGATATTACTACTCAGGCATCAGTTGCAGCCATAGAAAGTGCAGGAATTGACCCTAAAGAAATAGGTGCTTCTTACATTTCTAACGTTTTTGGAATTGCAGATAAACAGGTACACATTGGTCCTGTTTTAATGAGTAGATTAGGAATTCCAGATAAACCATCATTAACTATTGAATCAGCTTGTGGAAGTGGTTCTGTATCATTTAGAGAAGCCTATGCAAATATTGCAGCAGGATTTTATGATTGTCTAATTGCAACTGGTGTTGAAAAAGTAACTCACACTGGAACTGAATGGACAACAACTTACTTTGCATATTGTTCTGATTTCTTTTATGAAGGTCAAGCTGGTGCATCATTCCCAGGATTGTTTGCATCTATGGCAAGAGCTTACTTGACAGAGTTTGATGCAACTGAAGAAGACTTTGCAGCAGTTGCAGTAAAAAATCACGATAATGGTGTATTAAATCCAAAAGCACACATGCAGAAAAAAATTACTGTAGATGATGTAATGAATTCTGCAGTAGTTGCAAGTCCTCTAAAACTTTATGATTGCTGTCCATTTTCTGATGGTGCAAGTTCTGTAATTTTATGTTCTGAAAAATTTGCAAAAGCCCACGGTGGTGATTACATTGAAGTAACTGGTTCTGGTAGAGGTGGTTCACCTGCTGCATTACAAGGACGAGAGCAGATGACAACAATACCAAGTACAAAGATTGCATCAGAAGCTGCATACAAGATGGCAGGTATTACTGCAAAAGATGTAGACTTTGCAGAAGTACATGATTGTTTTACAATCGCAGAAGTTGTTGACACTGAAGATTTAGGTTTCTTTGATAAAGGACAAGGTATACAAGCTATTCGTGAAGGTAGAACAAAATTAAATTCAGATATCTCAATTAACCCATCAGGCGGTCTTAAATCAAAAGGACATCCAATCGGTGCAACTGGAATTGGACAAGTAGTTGAAGTATATGATCAATTAACTGGTAAAGCTGGTGAAAGAACTGTAAAAGATGCTAAAGTTGGTTTAACTCATAATTTTGGTGCAACTGGTGCAAGTTGTGCAGTACATGTTTTCCAGAGTGTGTAAGATGTCTGTCGAAGAACAAATGATTGAAAATGCAAAAGAAGGCAAAGTTTTAACTCACAAATGTACAAGTTGTGGTCATCTCCACTTATCCACCGTATATTACTGCCAAAAATGTGGAAGTAAAGGATTTCAAGACGAGATTTTAGAGGGTACAGGCTCAATTGCTACTTATACTATAATCACAGTACCGCCTGCAGGATTTGAAAAACACACTCCATATGCCTTTGCAGTACTTCAATTAGATAATGTGAAATTGAGAATTTCTGGATTTATGGGAGGCATTGCAACTCCTGATGATTTACCTGTTGGAACTAGAGCAAAAATTACTGGCTTTGATGAAAGAGGAATCATCATAGAAAAACAGTAAAAATATTTGTTTGAATTATTAAAAAAAATCAGAATAGATTCTTAATTATTTTAAAAATCTCGTTATTCTATGTCTGTAGAAATAACGTGTGGAAAATGTGGAGAAAAGATCAAAGATATGAAAATGCTAAAATCATTAAAAGATGTTTTGAATCCTACTAGTGGTAAGTGTCCATTTTGTGGACAAAAGCTTTCTACATCTGAATTTTCACTTGATGTAGAAGAAAAATGATCACATGAAGATCTTTTTTACTAATTTTTTCTAATCTTTTTTATTTTTTTTCTTAAATTTGTAATTTATTTTTTAGAATCATTCTAGTCATAAGTCTTATTTACTCCTAACTTTGATCTTAGTCATGACAATGAATGAAGAAGAATTAGAAATGAATATGGATATAGATTCTGATGATGACGATCTAGATGCAGATTTAGATTCTGATATCGACGACGATTCTGATCCAAAACGTGGTGGAATTTTACAATCTACATCAAAACGTGTCAGAATGATCTTCTCTGTCATGGCAAGTCCTAACCGAATTGATATTCTTAGAATTTTAAACTCTAAAGGACCATTAACTTATTCTGAGCTCAAATCATTAGCTGGATTCAAATCTAAAAAAGAAAGTGGAAAATTTGCGTACCACTTGAGAAAATTACTTAGACAATCACTAGTTGCACTTAACAAATCTGAAAGACGTTATACAATCACTAATCTTGGAAAACTTGTTTTAAGTTTAGCCAGACAAATTGAAGAAAGATCAATTATTGAAAGTGGAAAAATGTATGTCAGAACATCTGGTGAATCTATTGAGGAATTTAATTCCCATAAAATTATTCAATCATTAGTACGTGAGGGTAGTCTTCCACTAGAATTAGCACAAAAGATTACTGAAGAAGTTGAAAACAGAATTTACAAGTATCAAACTACCTATCTCACAGGCGCAGTTATTCGTGATATGGTAAATTCAGTTCTTTTAGAACATGGTCATGAAGAATACAGAAACAAACTTGCACGCCTAGGTATGCCCGTTTATGATGTTCAAGAAATGGTTTCTAATTTAGATAATGTTGATAATGGTGCTGAAGGTCTTTTGTTTAATACCGGTCAAAAAATATTTGCTGAACATTTGTTAACTAATGTTTTACCAAAAGATGTAGCTGACAACCACTTATCTGGAGATATACATATTTCAAATCCTGGAGTTTGGTCTATGATTCCTGATACAATATTTGTAAATGCAAAAGAATTACTTGACGATGGACTTGATCTTGGAGGAAAATATCTTGATGTATCAAGAATCAATGTTTCAAAACAACTAAATGAAATTACAAGTTCTTTATCTGTTTTAATTTCACTTTTATCAAAAGAAGCTTCAAAGGAAGTTGTATTAGATGGATTAGTTGCAGTATTTGCAAAACATTCAAAGTCACTTCCAGAACTTGAAGAAAAATTAACTAATACATTTGCAACTGCTTCTACAACTTCAAAGTACAATAAAGTTAGTACAAATATATCAATTCGATTACAATTAGGTTCTGATACAAAAATAATTCATTCAATCATTAATGCATACAAAAATTATGTTGCAATTACACCAATACCAAAAATTGGTTTGATAATTGATAACGAAAAAGGAAAAATAACTGACGTGTCACAAGATATCTCTGAAATATTGTTACTTGGAGGTAAAGTAATGATTGCAAAAGGTCAAACTGCTAGTAATGGAGTAACTAATGGTTCTTCAAAATCCACTAGTTCACTTGCAATCAACTTGCAGTCTGTTTCTATCAATCTTCCTAGATTGGCATTTGAATCAAACAAAGATGAGACTTACTTTAGAGCAAGATTAGCTTTGTTAATGAAACCTGCATTGGCTTCAATGGCACTTAGAAAAAAAGAAATCTCAGATTTAACCAGAAGAGGATTAAATCCTATTCTTGCTAAAAATACTCAATATATGCAAAGAAGTTCTGTCTCTTTGGTCATAAATCTAGTTGGTCTTAGAGAGTCTGTTTTTAACATTTTAGGCTTTAAAGACAATAAGGATGGTCGTGCTATACTTCACAAAGTGATTGAGACTGCAGTTGATGTTGGCGCTAAAAAGGGTAAAGAACTAGGCGACAATGTGACTATTTCTATGACTGAAACTGAAGGTTCTTCTAGATTTGCAACCCTTGATGGTGAAAAATATGGCAAAAATTCTAGTCTTAATTCTATGGAAAGTGATTTTTATTCTCAAGGCACTGTTATCAATTCTTCAGAAATTGATGAATATACTGCAAAGTCTGAAATTATTTCTGAATCTAATAAAATCTCAAAATTACTTAATGGTGGATTACTCGTTACCTTAGATATTGATAAAAACTTGAAAGCCGATGAAATCAAAAAATCAATTGAAAAAACTGCAGAACTAGTGCCATCTTTTAAACTAGTTAGAAAAACCCCTATTTGTGGTGAATGTGGATTTAAGGATGAACCATATGAAGAGAAATGTCCAAAATGCAAATCTCCTTGGATTGTTTAAGTCTCAACAAATCATATTTTGTAAGTAGTGTAAGCGATCTTCGTAATGCAAACATAGAATATGTTTTCATTACTATTAACTAGTTGGTTATGTTCTCAATGTTTTTACGATACTCGTTACATCATTCATCATACTTGTACCATTACAATGAATTTTGTACCGTTGTAAATAATGTTCAACCAAAATTTGAATTATTTTCTATTGAAAGTTTATAGATGCTAGTATTCTACTATGGTGGGAGATATTATAATGGATAATTCACAAATAGAAAATACGATCAATGAGATCCGTAAACGTAATGGTACAGTTACGGCTTTCGATTTAGATAAAATTTCAAATGCCATATACCAGGCATTAGCCGCCACCTCCAAAGCCGACCGTGGTGCTGCAGACAAACTAGCAGGAGAAGTGCTTAACAAACTTGTTGAACAGGGATTCACAAGTGAGAAATCACCAACTGTAGAGGATATTCAAGATATTGTAGAATCAACTTTGATTGATAGTGGTAATAGTGATATCGCAAAATCTTACATAGTTTACAGACACGAAAGACGAAAACTCAGAGATGAGAAAATGAGAGTTTTAAACCTAAAATCATTAGATCCGGTTTCAAAGAAATTTGATCTAAATTGTTTGAGAGTTTTAGCCTCAAGATACCTCTTCAGAAACTCAAAAAGTGAGATTATTGAGACTCCAACACAAATGTTTGAGAGAGTTGCAGTTCTAGTTGGAATTGGAGATATGTTGTATGATTCTCAAATATTTGATAAATCTGGAAATAATACACAAGATATTGATGAAGCAAAATCATATCTTGAAAAATTGGATGCTTTTGATTATAAATTCAAAGTAGGAGATTATTTCTTCAACAAGTGGCATTTTAGATCTCTAATCAATCACTATGTAACACTTGCAAACAAAGGTCAAATGAAAGTAAGTTTCAAAGATCTCTTGACATTATTGGCAGCAAAAAAACTTGAAGTTTATTCTGATAGAATTACTGAATACTTTGAAATGATGACTGCACAAAACTTTTTGCCAAATTCACCAACAATGATGAATGCTGGTGGAAGATTAGGACAACTATCTGCATGCTTTGTTCTTGGAATGAATGATGGCATGGAAGAGATTATGAAATCTACTTCTGATGCTGCATTAATTTTCAAATCTGGTGGTGGAGTTGGAATTAATTATTCTGATCTTCGTGAAGAAGGTGACATTGTCGCATCAACTTCTGGTGTTGCATCCGGTCCAGTATCTTTTATGAACATCATCAATACAGTCACTGAAGTTGTTAAACAAGGTGGTAAAAGACGTGGTGCAAACATGGGAATTATTGAAGCATGGCATCCTGATGTTGAAAAATTCATTACAAACAAAACAGAACCTGGTGTTTTAGAAAACTTTAACGTCAGTGTTGGTATTTGGGAAGATTTCTGGAATGCACTTGTAAATACTGAAGATGGAAATTATGTCTTAAGAAGTCCACGTGATAGAAAACCAGTTAAAGAAATTAACGCACATCAATTAATTGATCTAATTGCATTGTCTGCATGGAAAAGTGCAGAACCTGGATTGATCTTCTTTGATCAAATTAACAAATACAATGTATTTGCTAAAGCAAGACAAGCTCCACTTAGAGCAACAAATCCATGTGGTGAACAAAGCCTTTACCCATACGAGTCTTGCAATCTAGGCTCAATCAATTTAGTAAACTATGCGCAAAAACAAGCAGATGGTTCTTACGAATTTGATTGGCAAGGATATGAAGAAATCATTAGAAAAACAACAAGATTTTTGGATAATATCATTGATGTAAATCATTATCCAGTCCCTGAAATCAACGTAGCCTCAAAAGAGTCTCGAAGAATTGGATTGGGAGTTATGGGTGTAGCAGATCTATTATACAAACTCAAAATTCCATACAATTCCAAAGAGGGCTATGAACTACAATCAAAACTTTCTGAAGCACTTACTTACTATTCTATGGAAGAAAGTGTTGCACTTGCTACATCTCGTGGTGAGTTCCCATTATGTTCCAAGACAGAATATCCTGAAGGTAAAATTCCAGTAGCTGGATATTATGAAAAATCTAAAAGTGCTCATTCATTTGAATGGGGTCCATTGATAGAAAAAATCAAAAAGCATGGAATTAGAAATGTACTAACTACTACTGTAGCACCAACTGGTACACTTTCCATGATTGCAGATTGTTCAAATGGAATGGAACCAGCATTTGCACTTGTATTTGAGAAAAGAGTAACTGTTGGAAGATTCTTTTACACAAATAAGATTCTTGAAGAAGCTCTTAGAGATGAAGGTCTTTACACAGATGAAATCCTTGAAAAGATTGCAGACAACTATGGTTCATTGAGTGGAATTGATGAAATTCCACAATGGATGCAAGAAGTATTTGTAACTGCAATGGATATACACTGGGCTGATCACCTTATGGCTCAAAGTGTATGGCAAGATTGGATTGGAAATGCAATTGCAAAGACAATCAACATGCCATATGATGTAACAGCTGAAGATGTCAAATCATCATATTTGCTAGCACACGAACTTGGACTCAAAGGTATGACTGTATACCGTGATGGTTCTAGACATAAACAAGTTCTTCACATGACAAGTGAAAATGCAGAAAAAACATTTGAAGTTGCACCAAGTGAATACATGCTATCTTACATCCATGAAAATATCACAAACAAGTACATAAAAACACAAGTTGGTGCATCACTAGCACTAAAAGTTCATGATGAAGAAATAAAGATTGAAGCTCCAAAACAAGAAGAAGTTCCAGAGGAACGTCTGTGTCCTACCTGTAAAAATAATCTTGTCTTTGTAGAAGGTTGTAGTATCTGTATCGAGTGTGGATACAGTGGTTGTACTTCTGGATAAATAACAGAATCACAACTTTTTTACTTTCTTTTATTTTGTTACCCTCATGGATAAGAAAAAACTAGGCATACTTCCTGTTTTTGTTGTTATCGCATTAGTTTTTGTTTTAATTATGTCTGATAATTCTATAGATGATACTAATACAACAATACCTCAAGTTTCAACTCAAACAAACAACGAATCAATTGGAATGGTAATTAATTCCCCTTCTTCATCCGTTACATTACAACAATTGGATGAAATTTTTACAGATGCATCTTCATCTGGAATAGGTAGAAGTAATGTTTACCTTTATTGGAATGTGATAGAACCTGTAGAAGGAAAATTTGATTGGTTGCAATCTGATATTTTAATGGGATTAAATGAAAAAAATAATCATAAAGTAACTCTTTACTTTTCAATCATTAATGGAGAAACATTAGGACCATTTCCAAAATGGATTGGAAAACCTACACTAAATGGAATTAATCAAGATGAATTAGTTACAGTTTTGGATGCTGTTCTTTCACGTTATCATATTATTGATTCTGTTATAATTGCTGGTGACACTGAATCACAATTTAGATACAACGAACGATTTATTCCAGTATATCAAGAATTATTTTCTAATGTATATGATGAAATAAAACAAAAACATCCTGATGTTAAATTTGGTAATTCATTTGCTTTACATAATGTATTAAATAAAAATCTCAACAATGTTGTAGAAGAATTAGCATTAGGTGATTTTGTTGCATTTTCTTATACGCCAACTGATACGTTAAATGAAATAAGTAAAAATCCTGATGAAGCAATTGAAGATTTGAATAAGATTTTTGAAATTGTACCAAATAAAAAAATAGGATTTTTTGAATTAAGTTGGAGTACTTCTAATTTTGTAGAAGGAAATGATGATTCTCAAAAAATATTTGTAGAGAAATTATTTGATTTTTATGCTCAAAATGAATCAAATATTGAATTTATGACATGGTTTAGGTATATTGATCAACAAGCAAGCAGTTGTGTTACAGAAGAGCAAAAAATTGGTGATCAAACAATCACTTTAGGTGGTGGTTCTAGTCTGGGTACCAGTGAACATGTAATTGAAAGATTAAATCAGTATAATTGTAATACTGGCTTTGTAGATGTTAATCAAAATGGCAAAATTGGATGGAATGAATTTAAAACTCAAATTCAAATGTTAAACTAAAATGATTTCTTTAATTTTATCAGAATCTGCATTAGAACTTGTACCTTATGAATTAGAAGAGCATCCATCTGTAGTTTCACATGCCAAAAAATTAGGAAAATATCCTTCTGATATTTTATTAGATAATTCTTGGCATTTTGCTGCAATGAAGGGAATAAAAAATGAAATTAAACGTGGACGACCAGATCTTGTTCATTTTTCAATACTTGAAGCCACAACAATTCCATTATACTATCAAAATAAATTAAATTTGTTTGTTCATACGATTGATAACAAAGTAATTCGTTTTGGAAAAAATGTTCACATTCCAAAATCTTACCATAGATTTCAAGGTGTAATTGAAAAATTATTTCAAGAGAAAAAAATTATTTCAAAAAATGAATTGTTACTTGATATGAAGGAACAAACTTTTTCAGAATTAATTAAAGAAATCAATCCTTCTAGTGTTATTGGTTTTTCTACCGAAGGAGAATTAAGTTCATACCAAAAAATTGCATCTGAAATTCCTGATAACTCATGTATTGTATTAGGTGGATTTCAAAAGGGTCATTTTTCTGATTCAGTCCAAAATGAGATTACAAATCTATATTCTGTTGGAAATGAATCTTTTGAAGGTCATGTGGTTACATCTAGAATCCTTTACGAGTACGAAAAAACCATTTTTATGTAGGAATTTTGTTTTTATTTTCAGCGCAGTCATAGTATAGCCTGGTTAGTATTCGGGGTTTCCAACCCTGTGACGCGGGTTCGAATCCCGCTGACTGCAGTCTATAATTTTAATCAGAACTAATTTTTACCTGTATTTTTAGAAATTATTGTGAAGCCTATAGTTTACAAAATTGCAATGGAAAGAATGCAAATTTTGATTGATAATGCAATCAGTAATGCTAGAACCGATCCTGAATTATCACAAAGACAGGCCTCTATTGCACGCCGAATAAGCAGTAAATATAAAATTCGAATGCCATATGACCTTCGAATAGTTTTTTGCAAAAAATGTAAATCATTCATTGCTCCGGGACTAAATTCTAGAATACGCTTAGGAAGAACATCTGTCAAATCGATCAGAATTTCATGTAATTTGTGCGGTCACACATATCGCAAAATAATATCGTGATTATTTGCAATTATATTTTAATGACATTGAAATCAATACAATTATGATTCTAAAATTTATTTTATCGATATTTGTAATACTTTTTGTAATTTCTATCACTCCTGCATATGCTCAACATCATTCTGGTTCGCTTTCACCTCCAATTGATCTTGATGGATTACAGGTGGCAGTTAGTACAACTCTTTTTCCAGAAGATTTCAGCTACGGTGATTCAAAATCTACAAACCTATCAATTAGATTTTTTGATAGTGAAACTGATGTAAATATTCAAAGTGTAACTTATCGTGTTAAAATTTTTCAAGATAGTAATTTAGTTGCAAATGAATATTTTTATGATGAAGATGGAAAATTAGATTTAAAAATTAAACCAACAACTGGATGCCAAGAAAAAGAACTTTGGAAATGTACTGTATACAATGGCGAAAAACATGCTATTGCTGGTGGATACTATGCTAGAGGGGATTCACTTCCAACAATTCAAGGGCCAATTTTTGATAAAAGTGGAGAATACTCTGTTCAAGTTTCTATCGTAGGTGCAACAAATCCAAAAACTTTGACTACTCAAGATTTGCTCTTTGAAACATTTTTGCATCTTCCAGAAAAACAAATTTTTGAAATTAAAACTGCTTCTGCAGAGGAATTCCCAATATCCGTAAAATCTCATAATGATGAAATTTCTAATTTTGAATTTAATGAGACATTAAACAAAATATCATACGAAATACCCTTTGATTGGAATGATCATAGTCACAGTTCTACCATCAATCAAATTATTTCATTTAACAAAGATTTTTCGTCTATTTCACAATACAATGATTTGTTAATTTCTTTAAATGATGTAGAAATTGATAATGAATTTTATGAATTTAATATCTCAAATCCCGATAAAAATTCTATAAAAATTGAAGTACCACATGAAAATCTTTTACAAATTAAAGATAAATTAATTTCAAAATCAAATAATGATTTAATTAAATTAGAAATTCTATCTGGTGAAAAAATTAATTTTAATGATATAAAATTATCCTTTGATAATGATGTAGTAGGAGAAATTTACTGGAACTCTGAACTAACTTCTGGTAAAAAAATTCCATTCACCTTTTCTTTTTATGATGGAAATAATATTTCTGTAAAAGATTTATTGTTTGTTTATGGTATTACTGATTCCTCTGGAAAAGAAGTTTGGTCTAATATTGGAACTGGCCAAAAATATCTTGGTATCTTAGCTCCTGATGGAATTTATCAAGAATC
>ERZ802830.3261-NODE-3261-length-13986-cov-7.12906_pt1 | contig 13986 bp, 13 predicted proteins | sample MGYA00345654_ERZ802830 | MGnify/ENA primary metagenome ERZ802830 (study PRJEB30503, sample SAMEA104212375) | marine metagenome | biome: Westerlies Biome; feature: [SRF] surface water layer (ENVO:00010504) within the epipelagic zone...; material: water... | reverse complement strand
CAAAACACCGTTTCATTATGCGTTGAGATTACCATACATTGATATATTTTGGGGAAAAATAGAAAAAAACGTAGACTTATTAAACGAATTAATACAAGAGGATTGTGATGATCAAAATACGTTGATATGGTTGTTGGAACACGGTGCAAATCCTAATCAAATAAAAGCTTTTGATAAAGCATATAAAACGGAAGGAAACATGGCAATACTAACTAGGTATGGTGGCGATCCTAGTATTATACATCCAACAGATGAATGGTCATCCTGTTCTGTTATGGAATGGTTGTTATGTGGTGGTGGCGAAATTAAAAACTATTCGGAATTGATAATAAAAACATTGTCAACGGAAAAATCCAGCCAATGGATTTGCATGATATTGTCGTTGTACTATGGTATGATAGATAATGCTGTTAAATGGTGTGATTTGTGCGAAGAAAATGAAATTAATGATTATTTTGATATTATATTGAATATTGACCCACAAACAGAGTTTATGGTAAGGTATAAAAAATCTATAGAACAAGTAAAGAATATGTGTAATATTGAATATAAAACAGATATAGTAGTAACAAAAGATGAGTGAACAAAACATTTACGAAGAAATGGGGTTTTCTAAAATTTTGTCAGAGCGTGCTTTAATTATGTTTGGTGAAGACAATATTCAAGAAGCTTCTGAATGGTTGTTACGTCATTCTACATTGGGTTTAATGCCAAAACGTTTTAAAGATGGTAAAAGTGATAATTTTAATTATACTTTTTTTAAATCTAAAATTCAAATTGAAGATGAAAAATATTTAATTTCTGATTATAATTCTAAATATAATATTATTGAAATAGAACCTTATGCAGATAATTACACTGATCCTAAATGGATATCATTATCTGACCCTTCTATTGTATGGATTAGAGAACGTCATTGTACAAAACGAGTTTTTCAACCCGTTCAAGACGTACAAAAACATTTATTAGGTGAAATATATTTACCAATACGAGGTGCGTTCTTATCAGACGATGATACATCTAGAGAAAAATACAATCAAATGATACAACAATTTAATACAGGATTAAATGGATTAGGAAATTTATCGTATTATTATTCTCGATTGCATATATATGGTGTTCAGAAAAAAGAATTGGCAAATATTTGGTTATCCTTTCTACATTATACAGATAAATACAACGAACAATTGCGCATTGAACCAGATATGCCTCAGCCAAAAAGTATAAATCAACAACGACAACGACACGTCAAAACGAAAATGTGGTCTAAAATGATACTAATATTGGAAATAAACGGTATACCATCACACGAATCCAGTCAACTATTAGCAACACCCAATGCCAGAGCTAGCATATGTGAATTAATTCAAAGAGGAATTGATAATGAAACCGTTTCGGATTTATTAGAATTATTTAAAAATTATTCAAGGCCTAGAGATTATTTAAAACGTTTAAAACGTAATTGGACAAATGGTTGTAAGTCTATATTTTCTGTGGAGAATGGTAGTTTTCAAAATGAAATATTTTCTGGTAATCTTTATATGAGTCATCATATATTTCATCGAGATTCGATGGCACCAGAATCAAAATTTTGGATTCATTTAAAAAATATATTTCATTTGATATCGTGGGGAAAACGTTTAGTAGATGATACGGACAATTGTTTGTCAGAAAATAGTGTTATATTAACCAGAAATAGTGTGTTTGAATATGTACAATTAACATTGCCAGAATGGGGATTAAAATTATTATCATGGTGTAAAGAAGATCATCAACTATATAATCCTATACAAAACGATTGGCCAGTAGATTCGTTTGACCATCAAAAAATGGCATTACAGTGGATGATGGATAAAGAATTGAAATCGTTAACGAATGAAAAAGATAACTGGAAACAGGTTTCTTTAACATCTGGATTTACCTTTTATAAACATCTATTTGGGAACATCACGAATAAGATACCCAATTTGAATCAAAACGGTGGTATTCTTGCTCAATGTGTTGGTTCTGGTAAAACCTATACATCGATTCAAATTATAAAATATACAAAATTGAATGATAATTGGCGGACAGCCTGTCAAACAAATAAAACGCTTATTATTGTACCAACTTCCATGATTGGTTCATGGGTAAACGAATGTAAAAAATGGGCACCCAATATAGGAATAAACGTATATCATGGTAATCGACGCAAAGTAGACGATATGGAAATTTATATTACAACTTATCGAATAATATGCAACGAGTTAAGTTCAGATGCTTACAATGATACCGAATTTAGTAATATACTATGGAGAAGGGTAATATTAGACGAAGGTCATATGATAAGAAATGTACATGGTAAAACATTTAAATCTGTCATGAATTTGAAAATGCAAAAGATTTGTACAAGATGGATTTTGACTGCAACGCCTATCATAAAAAGTATGATGGATATGACAGCTTATTACAAATTTCTACAATTATATCCATTTGATTCCATTGGTACATCTTATCGTTCATGCTTTTCAACCATGTGGGCATTAGCATCTTATTCAGAATCATATCCGAAAATTGCTAATCTAATGAAAGAAATGAATAAAAATATAATGTTTTATCAAACCAGATCAGATATTTCTCGTATATCTTCTATATTCACGCCTTTGGTGAAAGACGAGCATATTTTTTTAGAACCTTCACAAAATCACAAATCGCTTCTGGATACGTTGTTCGAAATGACAAAAGCACGGTTTAAAATCAACGCGCCTATATCACATATGATTAAATTGAAATGGATAGGATGGTTACGGAGGGCGGCTTTGGATCCTAATTTTATACCTATGGCAGCATATGGAATTCCTTTAGAAAAGAAATCGGCTGGCGGCGTATCTGTTACTGTAACAGATTTGGATAAGTTAATACCGACATTATCATCTGTATCGGAAGAATTTGGAAAAAATATACTGAATAATTTAAAGAATAAAGATTCTAAATGTCCAGTATGCCTTGATGTAATTGATTGCCCAACCGTAACAAGTTGTGGCCATGTTTTTTGTTCCGAATGTATTAATTTGACGTTCATTAATCAAACAGGACATGTTAAAGTGTGTCCATGTTGTCGAACACAGCTACAGAATAGTATATTGCATGAAATAAATATGAATCCAATTGAATCTTATGAAAACAATGACTTTACTATTATCGAAGATATAATGGTAGGAGCTTCTAAAATATCAAAACATATAGTAGACCAATTAGATATAGCAAAAAACGAGATAAATTTAAAAAATAAAAAGATTATTGATTGGATTCGTTTGAACAATAAGAAAATAATAATATTTACGAATTATAGTAAAAGTGTACAAAGTATATCAAAAGAATTAAAACAGAACGATATAAAATATTCATTGATTGACGGTTCAATGTCCGTTAAACAACGTACGACATCCATTTATAATTTTCAAAACGACGAGGATGTAAAAGTTTTTATATTATCAAAAAGATGTGCATCTATAGGAATATCATTGACAGCTGCATCAACTATCGTTTTTTATGAACCATGTATGAATAAAGCATACCGAAAACAATGCATAGGTAGGATACAACGCATTGGACAGCGTGCTGATGTTTTAAATATAATAACTTTGGTGATGAAAAACAGTGTAGAAGAAAAGTTGGTTGAAAATAAAATAAGCTTACATGATTTAAATTTAGTTTAATTAAAAACATTTTATTGTATCTAATATATTGTTTTTTTCTTGTTGCAATACCAAATCAGGAACCTCGATAACTTTGTAATGTATATTATTATTTGCAGTTATCCAATCTAATTTAACATCTAATACAGCTTTTAATTGTGTAACAAAACATTCCATTATAATATTCAAATGATCGGAAGATACCAATTGTTCAAAAGGTGATTCCCAATTATTTATCAATCCTATTGCTTTTCCATATTCTTCTTCTTCTACATATATTCTCGCTTGTAGTATTGCTTTACCTACACGTGCCCAATTCATAAGCGAAATGTTTTTTTGCATGGACCATTCTATTATTGATTTATTATTAAGATTTTCAATACGATTTAATAATTTTATAGCATTCTTATCACTGATGCCTCTATCTGTATATCCAAATTGTAAGGTGCATAAATCTTTTAAACTTATAGAATGATACAGGTTTGCCTTCCAAAATTCTTTAAATGTTAAATGATTTGTATTCTCTGTTTTCCAAGACCATAATGGTAATATTTTTTCTATTATGGTTTTTGAATATTGAGCAGCAGTTGTAAAATGTTTCGATGCTTCTTTCCAAGATTGATTTTTCATTGATTCAATTCCTATTTCCGAATGTAAACGATACAATGCTGCATGTATCATAATATGTTCCCATTGCCAACAAGTTGACATATATGATTCGTTTTCCCATGACCAATCAAAATGTGGTTGTTCTTTTAATACGATTTTGCTTCGATTGTGATACAAATAAGTAAGCATGTTTTTAAACAATGTTAAATATTCATTTAATGCTTTTAAAGCACGATTATTATCTTCACACTTAAATGCGTCTTGTATTGCTAAACGTTTTTGTGTTGTAGAAACAGCTTCTATACTATTATTTGAAGGTATAATATGTTCATAGAATATGGTTTTATTAATAAACATTTTAGTTTATATATCAAAATTTATAGTATATTTTTACACAATTACTTTTTGTAACACAATAGCAACTGTAGTTTTGTATATTGTTTTTTCATCTACCTTTAATGGTATAGAATTTAAATTAACATTGTTACAATATACCCATTCTCCACCTTCGCACAAACATTTACTATACATCCATGCTAATGAAATTGATGTACCACAAGCACGAATTATCTTATATACACTATCATTATTTACATCGTTCATTAAATCTTCCAATGTATTTTCACGCGTAATCTGAATATCCTCCACCATATTCTGAAATGGTAAAATTAATATCATCATACCCATTGGTTCATAATTATTTATTATTGTATTTACATAATGCCCACTTCTTCTAAATATGTCCGCAACAAAATATACTAAATTAATTGCATTTTCACATAATGGAACTAAATAGACAGGTTCTCCTAACGATTTTATCTTTTCCACCAACACTCGTTTAGTACATGAACCATCCGATTCCAAACGATTACTATCCATATTATAAAAATAAGAATATATTATATACTTCTTACCGTTAAATTATTAGGATTCTCTTAGAATATTCTACAATACCAATAGCATTATAAATAATAGTAAAATTAATGACAACTACTTACGATGCAACAAAATCATCAACACGCGCCGAAACCGTCATGGGCTTTCTCGAGTCATTTAGCCCCGCGATGGAACTTAAAAACGTACCAGGCATTGGACCTGTCGCCTCCACAGTATTACACGACAATGGTTGCACCACCATCCAATGCCTCTTGGGAATCTATCTCACAGGCGTGGAAAAAAACAAAACCATGCAAGACACTTGTAATAAATTCTTCATGTACGTCAAAGGATTATGTCCAAAGGCTAACGCGCATACGGTTACGTTTGCAATCGCCCATCTTGCAGACCATTTGAATTTAATGAAATACGAAGATTGAGTATATACATATACAATATAATAATATATGGAACATAGAGCAGATATTTGGAGAAAATATCTCATAGGAAACACGAGTGATATACATGATAAACGTAAAATATATCATAATATAATTACTATTTTTCCATATTCTATACCTGATAAAATAGATACTCTAATAGCACGAGACATGCCTAGAACAACATTCAAAGGTAATAACTTCTTAAAAGTAGAAACCACAAAAAAAATAATTGAATCACTACTTCATCAATATATACAAGTTATGCCATGTGACGGATATATGCAAGGATTTGCATACATTATGGCAGTATTGTATCATGTTTACTCTAAACACGATATTGAACATGCGTTATCAGACACATTCTGGTCTTTCGCTGCTATCATATCTATTATAAGACCTACCATACCTGACCATGACCCAGATGATTTTGCAAAGTATACTAAAAAATGGTCGAAATATTATATAAAACACATAAAAATCCATTCGAGCAGAACACACACATGGTTATCACCTTTTTACGACGTCATCGCACCGACACTGAGCGTAAAATGGTTAATGATTTGGTTTTCGCAACAATTTGATATGAAAAATTTATTAATCATTTGGGACGCACTTGTCACATGTAACCCAACACAACGAACAAAACTATTAGCTATCATAGCTGCAAATATAACCATACAACATTCAAATAGTATAGAACTTTGGTCAAGCGAATGTCCCACAGAAATAGGACCAAGAATCATGTCTGTAGTAGCAAAAGATGCCACCATAATAATCGAAGCGAGTAGAAATGCCATGTTACAATATACATTGCCAATTTAATATTTAAATTTTAGTAATATTTTTATCACTATTTTATCCTGTACAGAAGGGTCAATCACCTCCCAATTTTCTTCATTCGGCTCCCTCTGATACATTTCAATACACTTCTTTTGTTGACTCACATACCCTGGCAAAAGCGTTGTATCCGTATTCAACCATAACAAAGCCTTAGAAAAATCATTATACACATTAAACGGTTTTCTATCCGGTGCTTTATTTCTATACAAAGATGGAAAATAAGCTCTACCATATCTCTTTATCAACGGTTCATAAACGCTCAACATTTCATTCGGTGACCAACCCATACTTTCGTGCTCTTTACAACCAGAACAGCAAGACATAAACGTTTTATTGCTCCATGCAGAAACACAATTGGTACAAAAATAATAATTAGACATAGATTAATTAGATGTAGATTTATTTTTATATAGATATTTATTATAATTTAGTTTTTAAAGTCTTCTAGTTACTGGAGTAACATCATTGGTTTCATTAGTATCTCTCATCCAATGCATATTTGCTGGAGCTTCTATTGCAATACGGAAGCATTTTAATATATCGTATTGACTCTTCGATTGCATGCCGACATTTGCGATGTCAGTCAATTGCCTTAATAATATTTTCATTTGGTTATTCTGTGCTTGTAAGTTATCACACTTTTTAGTGGATTCTTTGTATTGTGCTACTAAGCGCTCATGGTTTGCTACCATTTGTTTTATTTGTTCACTACGTCGTTGGCGTTTAGAACCGTTACCATCTTGCATTGCATTGCTACCACGTTTTAATTTGTTCAATACCTCTGGTTGACGCTTACTCATCGTTACAAATTCTTTGGAATAGATATGATTTGTTTTGTCATGATTCATAACATGAAGGAACATGGTAGGAATATCACCAATTGGACCTTTGAAATTACGTGATAACGGCAACGCTTTACATATTGGTATGGTATACTTGCCATCTTCTGCTTCTTCGCGAATAACAGTAATGTATTCTTGACCGAACAACGAATCAGCATTACGTTGCTTGTTATAACGCCTATCTGAAGTACGATGCAATTTAGGAGGCTGTAGTGTTGTCTTCACTACATTGGAACTATCTTTCTCAATACCTACGCCTATATGTATTACGAGACTACCGCCTACTACCCAACTACGAGTATTTGGGATATCCAAGACGATATGCGGTGCTTTGCCTGGTTCATCTTTGTAGTATGTTCTACCCTGTTCAGACAGGATTATATTGCTTAATTCACACGACATGTTAGATTATTCTTAGTATTTGTTATGTGCTGTATTTATATATTAGATTATTCTTAAATTATTCGATTGTGTTGTTTGTGTTGGAAATTTTTTTGCGGGGGTTGCCAATGATGATAAAGTATACGTATATATTTTATCGGTTCACTGACAATAAGAAATGCATCAAACTTGTATATATATCAAATGTTCAGTTTTTTTTCTGGGTGGATTTGGGTGGTTGGTATATTTGGGTCAATTATGTATAGAATATGATATAGAACAAATACAATATATAAGATTAGTACATTCACTATAATATGGAACAAGAAAAAAAAAGAAGAACACAACAATTAGTAGATACATACTATGGAAATAGTAGTCTAAAAGTAGCAGACGGTAAGAAAGATTGGGCATATAATGTTGCACCAGGCTTACAACGTGCAGAGATGTTAGCATGGGAATTAAGATTACCAAATCACCAAGACCACGAACCAGATGGTGGTCCTTTAAAAATAAAAGCCAATGGTATGATAGCACCTAACAAAACAGCACAAAATCCTGCCATGCCATTCTTTGATTTTGATTGTGCATCTGACCCCAGACACCGAGATGCAAAAAAGAAAAAATATGGTATATTCAACAAAATTGCAGAAACGAGATATCACTTTGCATTTGTACCAGCAGGAAAGGATGGGGTAAACACTATATTATACAGTAAAGGAGGCTCTAGTTCGTTACAATCGCTCATGCATGTATTGGTCATACCAAAAAGGTGTTATAAACAACGGGTATTCAACGCTGTTACAATACCAAAAGACTATCCATTCGAGGACGCTATGGAATGTGGTAGAGACGCTATTGTCTTTTTACATTCTAAGAATGTCCCAGGTTCTTTAACGTATTGGGAAAACAAATATGAACATACAACAGATGATGATGGAAATAAAATTGATGTAACAGATGATGATGGAAAAAAATTTGATTTAGAATTGGTAAATTCAGACCATTCGCCTTCGGTTATGAGAAACATGGACATAAAGAAGATTTTAAATACATTAGAATATACGGTTCATGTATCGCCAAACAATTCCATACAATCACTACACATACATGTTTACTCACCACTATGTTTAACAAAAGCTTATCAAATTGCAGAAAAATCACATTGGGACGAGGGAACCGTAAAAAACGTTCCAATCGCCTATTTTATGCCAAATGGCTGCTGTAGACAAAAAGTGAACGAAAACTTAAAAAAAGTACGTGACAGTCCAGAGTTTCAACAGATATTAAAGGACACTTACGAGGGTAAACCACTCTATGTGGGTGCAGCGGGTACAAGAGCATTGTGTGGATTAACATTTGTAGAGGGTATAGTAGGGATGCACGGTTGGAGCTTGTCAGACTACAATACAAAAAATCTATCAAATCTAGGCCATAATAATCGCATTAGAGAAAAAAGAAAGAAAAGTGATACATATATGTCCATGATGCAAAACGAATCCAGATTAAATGAAAAAATAGTAAACAGTGATATGATATCGTTTCAACAAGGTTCTTTTATTAATGGGAGATTATTGACAAGAGCAACTGGTATAAAGTCAAATGATAATGGTAGAATTGTTGAAAATATGTATCCTGATAAAGAAGCAAGTCGAAAAGAAATTGCTGATAGAAAAAAATTATGTAATGACCTGCTTAAAGCTTGTTCAAATAGGGAAGAAGTGGCTGAAATTTTAACAGACAAACGCTATGGGCTACATAATACACTACATAAAGGCACATTTGCTCATGATGTGAAATTGTTATTCACATTAAATAAATTACCAGAACTGGTTCAACAAGGTATTGTAGTTGTTAAAGAACTATATTATGTTAAATGTGGTAAATTTGATGAGAGACTTACATTAGAATCTTGTTTAGATAAAGCTAAACATTGGCGTTTCGAACACGTCATTGCAGAAAATAAACGATTAGAATGGAGCAGGCAATTTAATACATGGTTAAGTAGTAGTGAAAAGGTTTCTGTTCAAGGCGTAGTCACTGACCCTGGTCCAGACTATACGGGGAAGTGTCAAGATATAGATGATGCTATGATGTTGAAATGTTTAGAAAATTTGCAAAAGTCTCAAATAATTATATCAGATGATTGTCAAGTAAAGGTTGGAAGTAAGTATAAAGGTACTAGAACGGATTTTGTTAGTGCAGAGTTGGCCATACATAACGTAACTGAAACGTTTTTTAGTACATTTTATGATAGGTTTTAAATAACTCACAATAATTTAAAATTTTAATTCTTTTAATCTTCTTTTTTTTAATATAGGTGCACTGTTTTCTTCTTGTTCTAATAACACATCTAACAACATTTGTATAGATTTATCACGTAATTCTGCATCATATGGTATAGAAACATCTGAAACGTTGCCTTTATGACTGTAATTTTTTCCTTTTCTCATTAATAAAAACTCACAACATGTTATAATAAACGGTGTAATATAATGTTTATTTAATTTATATTTGGGTTCAAAACGGATAATATCGCCATCTGGTGAGTTCAAAATCATATTATTTATAATGATATTTTTTCTGAAAAATGGCAAGTATGGAATAAATTTTATCTCGTCATAAAGTCCCCAACTGACTATCATTAATGCCATGTTACAAAAAGCGTTCCAATCTACCCATTCACGTGCTTTCATATCTGTTTTTCCACCTGGTATTAAGCCTAATATTATTTGGAAACTATACCCTTCTGTCCCGATCAATTTAACATCCTCATTTCCAAATACTACATCATCCAAATCAATAAAGGTAAATGTTTCTCCATTACAATCACACAATAATGTATTTTCAAGTTTTAAATCGATAATAAACATAGGTGGATTATGTTTGTGTAAACTGTCCAATGTCAACGCCAAAGGTTTTATCAATTGCATCAAATAGTTTTTTTTATACAAATTATTATCTTTATTGGTAACGAAAACATTAAACAAATCGCCCTGAGGACAAAATTTCATTTTGGTTAATAACAAATACATATTGGGTTGCATCCAACCATCGCCTAAATTTACAGTACGTGCAGTAGTGGGACTGTTTAAATGACAATCAGGAATACGAGCTAAGTGACTATAAGTAAACTTACGGCGTTCTAATTGTGTTTTATCACATATTTCAAACGCACATGCAGAACCACCAATGTTAAACATACATTTGAATCCTCCTTTTGCGAAAAAATTATCAGCTTTTAATTTGCCATTTTCTAAACGAATGGAACGTATACATTCTAACAATTTACGAACCCATCCTTCTTCTTCATCATATATGGTAGAATCTATATGAGAAAATACCACATTTTGCAAATAGCCTTTCAATGCGTTAGATAATGACATACTGTATCCCTTTTTAGGTATATCATAATCCGTGCTAGTTGTACGTACTAAGCCAGACATTTACAAACAAATAGTGAACCTTTATATTACTATTTTACACAACTGTATATACGAACATTCGTTCCATTCGGTACTAAAAAAACCTGTGTGATACACCACCGATGGTTTACCTTTTCGCAACGACTCTAAAAACTTACGATTCTGTAATCGTTGACCATATGAAGGTTTTAAAAATGGTACAGATAAAATAGAACATTTCCAATGTTCCAATACGTGGAATACTCGACACATTTTAATTCGATGTGGTTTGTGTAAATAAACCACATTGTCCCAACGGTTTTTTAGAAAAGATATGATATACTCTACAATTTCTTCAGGTAATTCAGACATTAATAAATATATTAATATGTGTTAATATCATTGATTATTACAAGAATATTTGTATATATAATTACAATACATATATATAACATTAATGAAGTTATTGTCATTCTGTAGTGGATGTGGTGCATTGGATTATGGTATGAATAAACATGTTAATGCTGAAATAGTGTTAAAATGTGAATTAGATAAAACTATTCGTGAAACCATAAAACATCATTATCCTAATGTTGTTATTAAAAATGATATTATGCAATTATCTGTAGAAAGTATTCAAAAAGAATGTAAATTATCAATGAAAGATGAATTAATATGTGTGGGTGGTACACCATGTCCTAGTTTTTCAGTTGCTGGTAAACGCAAATCATTGGATGACCCACGCGGTGCTTGTCTTCCTAAATTTTTAAATTTAAGCATTGGTTTAAACGCAAGATATATTATTTTAGAAAATGTACGTGGTTTATTATCTGCAAAAATAATGGGCAAAGAGCCAGGCTCCGTTATGAAAATAATAGTAGATCAGTTGGAAAAAGCGGGATATAAAGTATCGTATCAGCTTTATGATGCAAAATATTTTGGCGCTGGTACATCAAGAAACCGTGTAATATTAACAGCTGTCAAAGATGATAGAGCATTATCTTTTTTAAAACCGACACATGGTATAAATGATGTACCATTTGTAACTTTAAGAAATGTGTTATCTACACTACCAAACGATTTAAAGCATAATCATACTCAATTCACTGCTAAACGATTAACATTCTTTAAAATGTTGAAAGCAGGTCAACATTGGCGACATCTACCAAAAGACCAAATACCGTTGGCGGTGACACCCGGTACTCTAAAAACAGCACTAGATGGAAAAGGAGGCCAGACCGGGCTTTACAGAAGATTATGGTGGGATAGACCATCTCCAACATTATTATGTACACCTACTATGAATACAACATCATTGTGTCATCCAGACGAACACCGGCCTCTATCTGTCGAAGAATATAAATTAATACAAGGTTATTCGTTAAACTATGTAATAAAGGGTTCCATTGCAAAACAATATAAACAGTTAGGCAATTGTGTACCCATCAAGTTATCTGAAGCAATTGGTAAAGTAATTAAAGCTCATATGGAAAAAGATAAAAATTATAAACCATGTTACAACTATGTTAGATGTAGTAGGTACAAATATAAAAATTACTATACTAATTAAATATAAATATTATTTTTACCATTTTTGTGTATAGATTTTAATTCTTTTAATTTTTTTTTCATTTTTATATATCTAGTATTAAATAATTCTTGAAGTGGTTTAAATTCCATTCCAACATATTTTTCCCAAAATACTTCAGGTGATAAAAGAAATTCTTTATCTTTTAATGAACCAATTCGTTCGTGCCACTTATAAAACGCTGTAGCTTTGTAAGCTTTCATATCATAAGACATCTCGTTTAACATAGAGTTAAACGTTTTTACAAAAGTACCAGATGTCGTATTCGAAGAAGTTTTCATGTCAATAGCAGTCAATATACCATTGTGGTACATTAATATATCAACCGCTTTTATTTTTTCACTATTTTTATCACCAATGCCTTTACCGACATTCAGAATGTTTTTATTGAGTCCAACTATTTTTTCTAAAAAAGAACCCATTGAGGTGTTAAACGATTGTTGAATAAAAAAATGATATTCATAATCACATGGAAAAATACCCTTGCGATTTGCTGAAAAAAAAGCAGATGTTGTCGCATCATCAATGCATTTTTTCATTAACGTCATAGCCTCCACTGTCAAATTATTCTTTTTGTATCCATAATTTTTCTTTTTTTCCATTATAACGCGAGCTTTTTTTATCAATTCAGTGTTTTTTTTACAACTTTGTAGCTGTGAAAGTGATACCTTTCGCTGTTTTGATTTGAATTTTACCATGATTAAGGACCGAAAAATATATAAAGACTATATAGTATTGTAAAATCTATAAGGTCCTTAAAATAATATTTATTTAAGGTCCTTTATTTATTCATTAGATTATTCTACAAACATTCTAATGATTAAATGCAGCAATAAATATAATAACAATTAAAAATGACTACATTCGCAACCATGAAACAAACAACCCTAAATCTAACCAAAATTGCAAAACAATTTAAAATATCGCCTTCTATTGGAGATAAGTATAGTTGGGAAGTACACAATATGGGCGACAAGGCCTATTTTAAAACATTATCCGAAGCACAGAAATGTATGGTTCTTAAAGCAGCTGAGCTACCAGACGGTGTAAAGACACGTATGTATACATCGGCAGGCTGGTTTGGTGATTTTCTACCAGACGAAAAAAGTGTTTTCGTTTTAAAAGCTGTTGCAAATATATTAGCTATTCATGATTTGAATAAATTGAAAAAAATATATGAAAAGGGGTTAAATGATTTAAACACATACATAGACATGTATGATGAAATTGAAAGCGGTTCTGATGTCCGAAAAGAAATGCATTTGAACCATATGTATATGCGGGACAACAATTGGTGGAAAAAAAGTGATTGAGACTAACGCACAG
>ERZ802830.3259-NODE-3259-length-13990-cov-10.4576_pt1 | contig 13990 bp, 12 predicted proteins | sample MGYA00345654_ERZ802830 | MGnify/ENA primary metagenome ERZ802830 (study PRJEB30503, sample SAMEA104212375) | marine metagenome | biome: Westerlies Biome; feature: [SRF] surface water layer (ENVO:00010504) within the epipelagic zone...; material: water... | reverse complement strand
GGAGCCACATCAATATGATTAAGTTCACAAATAGATGCTAATTTTCTGCCATGCGTAAATCCCCCAAACATAGTGCAGTCAAATTGAAGTATTTGTATAGCGTTTTCTTCTAAAAGAGATCTACACCCAAAACTCGTTAATTCACTTTCTCCACCAGAAAGGGGTATTGCAGTTCTTTTTGACAACTCTCTTAAACCCCGTTTGTCATCTTCCCATCTAATTGGCTCTTCTAACCAAGTTGGTTTTAATGGTTCAAAAGCTTTTGCTCCCTCAATAGCTGTTTTCAAATCCCATGCTCTGTTAACATCAATCATGAAATCTTTATCATCGCCTATAATATCTCTTATTATTTCCATTCTGATAACATCTTCTTTTAAACTTAAACCTCCAACTTTGCCTTTAAAGGCTCTGTGGCCATCAGCTATAAGTTTTTGTATCTCATCTTTAAGTTCCGAGTTATCTTTGCCATCTCTATAGTAGGCGCATGTAACATAACAAGGAACCTGGTTTTTGTATCCTCCAAACAACTTAAACAATGGCAAATTACTACTTTTGCCAATTAAATCCCAACAAGCAATATCCAGCGCTGAACAAATTCTTATTATTGCTTCCCTAGACCATTTGTTTTCACTTGCTTTCCTGGTATCTGTAAGTTTAAAAATTTTATCATATAATTTTTCTGGAGAAAATGGATCCTCACCAATAATTTCTTCTGCAATACCATTTTTGAAAGGTGCAATGATTGGAGAAATATCTGTATAGCTTGTAGCCATACCAAAACCTTCATGCCCCTCATTTGTTTTAATTTTAATTAAAAGTTCGTTAGCACTTGGAACTCTAAAATGACTAACCCAATGCGGCCTTTTATCCTCTGGGCTTTGAAGGGTGTATATCTCCAAATTTTCAATAAAAATTTTGTTTTTCATAAAATATTTGATTATAATTTACGTTTAACATATACAGCCTTATGCCAATTTCAAATAGTTTTAAGCCAGGTAAGCATTTTTTGCAAATACCAGGGCCAACAAACATTCCAGACCGTGTTTTGCGTGCGATGGATTATCCCACAATTGATCATAGAGGACCTGACTTTGCGGAGATTGCTAAAAGAGTGTTAGATCGAATTAAACTTATTTTCAAAACCAATGAGCCAGTAATAATCTACCCAGGTTCAGGTACTGGAGCATGGGAAGCTGCTATAGTAAATACACTTAATGAAGGTGATAAAGTTTTAATGTTTGAAACAGGACAGTTTTCATCTCTGTGGTGGGAAATTGCAAAAAAATTTAAATTACAAATTGATTTTGTTCCAGGCGACTGGAGAACGGGTGCTGATCCACAAATAATTGAGCAAAAATTAAAAGAAGACAAAAAACATGAAATCAAAGCAGTTTTTATAGTACATAATGAAACTTCTACAGGCGTTGCTAGCAGAATAGGCGAGTGTAGAAAAGCTATAGACAATGCAAAGCATCCAGCTTTGTATATGGTTGATACTATATCTTCACTAGCTTCGATTGATTATAAGCATGAAGAATGGAAAGTAGATGTTACTGTTGGCGGCTCTCAAAAAGGACTGCTTTTACCTCCAGGACTTTCTTTCAATGCTATAAGTTCAAAAGCTCTAGAAGCTCATAAAAATTCTAATCATCCAAAATCATATTGGGATTGGGAACCAATGTTAAAGAATAACGCAAATGGTTTCTTTCCATACACACCTGCAACCAATCTTTTTTATGGTTTAGATGAAGCAATAGATATGCTTTTGGAGGAAGGGTTAGACAATGTTTTTGCTCGACACAAACGTCATGCAGATGCAACGAGATTGGCTGTTAAAGCTTGGGGACTAGAAATATTATGCAAAAATCCTGATGAGTACTCAAACTCATTAACTGCAGTTCTGGTGCCAGACGGACATGATGCCGATGCACTTCGAAAAGTAATACTGGATAATTACAATATGTCCTTGGGCATGGGATTAAACAAGATAAAAGGAAAAGTTTTCCGGATCGGCCACCTTGGTGATTTTAACGACTTGATGCTAGCTGGCACTTTAGCAGGTGTTGAGATGGGTTTAAAAAAATCTGGAATACCGTTTAAAGAGGGTGGGATTATGAAAGCCCTTAATTATCTATCCCAATAAGATAGTTTCTGATTTAAATTACTGGATTAAATTTTTTAATTTAGTTACAATATATCAAATTTAACAGGGGGAAATAAATGAAAAAAATAGTAAAAATATTTGCTGTTCTAATTTCTACATTATTTCTATCAATTTCCGTTAATGCTGTTGAAGTAAAGTTTGGACATGTTGGTAAACCAGGGTCTTTATTCTCTGCTTCAGTAGATCATTTTGCGAAATTGGCAAATAAGAGATTAGGTAGCAAAGGAAAAGTAACTGTATTCGGATCTTCACAATTAGGTAAAGACAAACAAGGAATGCAGAAATTAAAACTTGGTACTGTAAATATGTGGTTACCATCTTCTGTGATGGCATCAATACACGACGAATTTGGTGTGTTTGATATGCCTTTCATTATTAAAGATCGTAAGCATATGAATAAAGTTGAAAAACAAGTACTACCTGGAATGTTCAAAAACTTAGAAGCTAAAACAGGCTACAAAGTTATAGCAGTCTGGGAAAATGGTTTTAGACATATCACAAACAATAAGAGAGCAATTAATACACCTGGTGATTTAAAAGGTATTAAACTTAGAACGCCAAAATCAAAATGGAGAGTAAAAATGTTCCAATCGTACGGAGCAAACCCAACTCCAATGGCATTCTCAGAAGTATTTACTGCATTAAAAACTGGAACAATGGATGGACAAGAAAATCCATATGCACAAATTGCTAGTGCAAAGTTTCAAGAAGTGCAAAAGTACTTATCAATCACAGGTCACGTTTACACACCTGCTTATGTAACTGTTCACACATCTACTTGGAACAAGTTGCCAGCTGATGTAAGAAAGATTCTTGAGGGATCTGCTAAAGATACTCAAAAATTTGTTTACAAAGAGGCTGCTTCTTTAGAAAAATCACTTTTAGGAGTGATTAAAAAAGCTGGTGTTAAAGTAAATACAGCTAATAAAGGTGCTTTCATTAAAGCTAGTAAAGGTATTTATGATCAATTCGCATCAGAAGTACCAAATGGAGGAGCTTTAGTTAAAAAAGTTTCTTCTTTAGCAAAATAAATTAAATTCTGGCCGGCCCCATTTAGTTGGGGCCGGTTTTTATATTTAAAAAATGAGTTTAGAAAAATTTGAAAGTCTTTACGAAAAATTTTTACAAATAATTTTATTTGTAATGATGATTGCATTAGCTATTGTTGTATTAGCAGGTGTAACATTTAGATTTAGTGGCCATGCCCTAGTTTGGTATGACGAAGTTGCCTCAGTACAATTAGCATGGATAACTTATTACGGTTCTGCATACGCAGCTTTAAAAGGTTCTCACATAGGTGTGCCTAGTATTTTAAAAGCGTTTCCTTTACCTTTAAGAAAAGTTTTTTTTATTTTATCAAAAATTGTTGTTTATGGTTTCTTAATTTTATTAGCTTATTATGGATTTTTAGTCCTGACATTAATCAAAGGAGAAACACTTGTTACTCTAGAATGGGTACCGCAAACATTTGTTCAATCAGTAATTCCAATAGGATCTGTTTTATTTATAATTGCTGAAACTATCAGAATTCCAAAAGACTATAAACAGAACGTTCTTCAAATTAAGGATGAGACCGACAGAGAGGAACTAATATGATTATCTTAACAATGTTTCTCGTTTTATTATTTTTATTAAGTATCAATGTCCCAATTGCTATTGGTTTGGCTGTAACAACTGTAATAGCAATGGTGTTGAAAACTGGAACCAGTTTTTTAATTGATACTGCAATTGTTATGTTTGATGGGTCAATGAAATTTCCATTAATCGCAATACCATTATTTATATTAGCGGGCTCAATCATGAATAGCTCAGGAATTTCAAGAAGATTAATAGCTTTTGCATCAGCTTTGGTTGGTTTTATTAAAGGTGGATTAAGTATGATTAACATTGCTACCTCAATGTTCTTTGCTGAAATTTCTGGATCAGCAGTAGCCGATGTTGCTGCACTTGGTTCAATACTAATACCGGCAATGAAGAAAAAAGGATATCCCGCAGCTTTTTCAGCCGCAGTAACCTCATCATCAGCATCATTGGCAATTATAATTCCACCTTCGATACCAATGATTGTTTATGCAGTAATGGCGCAAACATCCGTAGTTCAATTGTTTGTTGCGGGAATTATTCCAGGAATTATTGGGGGTTTTTTAATGATGTTGGCAGCTTATATTTATGCTGTTAGACACAAATTACCTGTTGAAGAAACTTTTAATTTACCAAATTTAAGAAAAACAGCTAGAGAAGCTTCTTTAGCTTTTCTACTTCCATTTATAATACTTGGTGGAATTTTTGGTGGTGTTGTAACCGCAACGGAGGGCGCTGGATTAGCAGTAGTAGCAGCTTTAGTGATTGGTTTAATTTATAAGGAATTTGACTTTAAAAGACTTTATCAAGCCGCAACAGAAGGGGCTATACAAACTGCTTCTGTGATGCTTTTAGTTGCTGCGTCTGTACTTTTAGGTGAATTTTTGACTATTGAGCAAATTCCACAAAAAGTGGCCGAGTCAATTATTGATTTTACAAAAAACAAATATGCAGTTTTATTAATCTTGAATGTATTTTTGTTAATCATCGGTTTTTTTCTTCATTCAGTTGCTGCGATAATTCTAACAGTTCCAATCGTTATGCCACTGGTAAATGCAGTGGGAATCGATCCTGTTCATTTTGGGATTATTGTAACGCTTAATTTAGCAATTGGTCAACAGACACCACCAGTAGCAAGTGTTCTTGTAACAGCTTGCTCTGTAGCAAAAGCAGATATTTGGGATGTGACTAGGGCAAATATAATGTTTATTTGCGTACTATTGTTTTTATTATTTTTAGTTACTTATATCCCGGCGATACCAATGACGCTTGTAGAATTTTTCTATAGATCATGACAAATAAACTTATTTTAAAAAAACATATCAATTCACATATAGTTGAAATATCACTTAATAGACCAGAAAAGCTAAACGCTTTAACAAAACCAATGTGGCAAGAGCTTGGAAAGTTATTTAAAAAATTAAGTAAAGATAAAAATTTAAGATGTATTATCGTTAGAGGCAAAGGAGGAAAATCATTCTCACCTGGTAATGATATAAGTGAATTTGAAAAACAGAGATCGTCAAGTAAGTTGGCCAAAGCCTATGGAGTTCATTTGCATGGCACTTTAAGAACTATTCAAGAATGTCCAATTCCTACAATTGCTTTAATAGAAGGTATATGTGTTGGCGGAGGATTAGAAATTGCGGCGTGTTGTGATATTAGAATCTGCGGAGAAACCTCAAGATTTGGCGTACCTATCAAAAGATTGGGACTAACAATGGCTGCCAAGGAGTTAGAGGCTCTTTTAAGAATAACAACTTATTCAATTGCGATGGAGATTTTATTGGAAGGTCAGATTATGAATGCAAAAGTAGCTTATGAAAAAAATTTGGTCAATAGAGTCGTTCCAGACACAGAAGTTGAAAATGAAACTTACAGATCAGCTGAACTTATATGCGAAGGTGCACCAAAGGTAGCACGTTGGCATAAGCAATTTGCTAAAGAAATTTTAAAAACAGGAAAAGTTTCAAATAAATTAAATAATTTAGGTTACAAATGTTACGATACAGAAGATTTTAAAATCGGTTATAAATCATTTTTAACAAAAACTAAGCCAAAATTTAAAAATAAATAAAATGCCAGGACCCATTAAAGGAGTAAAAGTTTTAGAGCTTGCTCAAATAATGGCAGGACCAACATGCGGTTTAATGTTAGCTGATTTGGGCGCTGAGGTAATAAAAATAGAAAAAATTCCTGGAGGAGATGATACCAGAAGATTTGTACCCCCTGATATCAACGGAGAGGCGTCAGCATTTATGATGATGAACAGAAATAAAAAAGGCATTGCAATTAACTTAAAAGAGAAAGAGGGGATAGATATTTTCAAATCTATGGTCAAGAGTTCCGACGTAGTAATTGAAAATTACAGAAAAGGAACTATGGAAAAACTAGGGATTGGATATGATGAATTAAAAAAAATAAATCCGAAGATAATATTATGTGAAATTTCGGGTTATGGCAGGACAGGTCCTTATGCAAATAAAGGAGGTTTTGATTTAGTTGCCCAAGGTATGAGTGGATTAATGAGTATTACTGGAGAAAGTAGAGAAAAACCTCCAATGAAAGTTGGTGCACCACTCACAGATATAACTGCAGGAATTTTAGGTGCCACAGGTGTCTTGGCAGCACTTATTAGTCGTAACAAAACAGGTTTAGGACAAAGAGTAGATACATCTTTGTATGAAGCTGGAATTGTCCATACTTATTGGCAATCAGCTATAGCTGTTGCCACAGGAAATTCCCCAGGTCCTTTAGGATCAGCCCATCCATTAACCGCACCTTACCAGGCATTTAAAACAAAAGACAACTGGATTACAGTCGGAGCATCAAATCAAAATACATGGTTAAAATTGATTAAGGCTTTAAATAAAGAAGAATTACAAGAGGATCCAAGATTTAATAATAATGACAATCGGATGAAAAATTTAAATGATTTAGTTAAATTAATACAATCAGAACTTAAAAAAAATACATCTAATGAATGGATCAAAATTTTTGATAAAGCAGGTTTGCCTTGTGGTCCAATAAATTCAATTACCGATATGCATAAAGATCGCCACACATTAGATAGAAAAATGATTATTGAAGTTGACAACAAAATAGCTGGAAAATCAAAAGCAGTTGGTATGCCAATTAAATTTTCAGAAACTAATAATGATCAAAGTAAAGGTGCACCTATATTTGGCCAACATACCGATGCTATTCTTAAAGATTTTGGATATACCGCCGGGCAAATAGACGAACTTAAATCAAAGGGTGTTGTTGCTTAATTTTTCTTTAGATTATTTTCAAATAATTTTAATTAAATAATGTTTTTTCTTTCCGAACGATATCTTAATAATATTATCATATATATGTTTACTAGATAAAATTTCGTTTTCATTTTTAACTACAGAATTATTAATTTTGTATGCTAAATTTTTTAAGTTTCTTTTATAATCACTGTTTGATGAAGCAAAACCAATTTTTATTAAAACATCTTTTAAAGTCACTTCTTTTATAAAGTCATTTTTTTTTATTTCTAAAGTGGGTAAATTTTTATCAAAAGATTTTTCATTAAATGTTTTTTTCGCTGTATCAAAAGCTTTCTCAGCTTCTTTTTTTCCATGTAACATTTCTGTCGCTGCATTTGCTAGCAAGACTTTGACCTCATTAATACTTGACCCAACTAATGTAGATAAGTTGCTTATTTTTTCATCAGAAATTTCAGTAAACAGTCTGAGATATTTTATGACATCTCTGTCATCGGTATTTCTCCAGAATTGCCAGTAGTCAAAAGGTGACAATAAATTTTTATCAAGCCATATAGCACCTTTTTCTGTTTTTCCCATTTTAGAACCGGACGATGTTGTGATCAAAGGGGTTGTTAAACCATAAGCCTCTTTAGATTTTGATCTTCTTATAAGCTCCACTCCATTTATAATATTTCCCCATTGATCAGAACCACCGATTTGTAAAAGACATTTATGTGTTTCATAAAGTTTCATAAAATCATATGCTTGAAATATCATATAATTAAATTCTAAAAAACTTAGCGACTGTTCTCTGTCTAGTCTTAGTTTTATACTATCAAAGGTTAGCATTTTATTTATTGTAAAATGCTTCCCGTAATCTCTTAAAAAATCAATATAATTTAATTTTTTTAGCCAATCTTTATTATTTACATAAACAACTTTATTTTTACCCTTGTTTGACAAAAAATTTGAAAAAACTTTTTTTATATTTTTTACATTTTTTTCAATTTCTCTTTCACTTAAAATCTTCCTACTCTCCTCTTTTCCAGATGGATCTCCAATCATTGTTGTACCACCACCAAGCAAAACAACTGGCGTATGACCTAGTTTTTGCAATTGTCTTAAACACATTATTTGCAAAAGACTTCCCACATGCAATGAATTTGCTGTACAATCAAAGCCAATATAGAAGTTTATATTTTTATTATTGAGCAACCTTGAAAGAGCTGCTTCATCAGTGCATTGGAAAAAATATCCTCGATTTTTAAATATATTTAGAGCATCTACTGTCATTTTTTTTTGAATACAGTATTTAAGAGATATTTTAAAGTTATTATTATGAATAAAATCTATAATTCTATAGGTACAATGTCAGGAACATCTTTTGATGGTGTGGATGTTTCTTTAATTAGAACAGATGGCCAAGATACTTTTGAAGTTAAAATCAACTTATATGAGAAATTTAATGAGCAAATAAAAAGTAATTTAAAGAAATTAAAAAATAATATAAAAAATACTCAAGATCTCAATACCATTAAAGAAAGTAAATTATTTCTTGAGGTAGAAAATCAAATTACAGATCTGCATATAAAATTAATTAAAACTTTAATTTTAAAATCTGAAGAAAAAATCAATCTAATTGGTTTTCATGGAATTACACTGTTTCATGATCCTAAAAATAAATTTACATTTCAGATGGGAAACATAACAAAACTTTTCGAAAATTTGAATTTACCAGTTGTGTATAATTTTAGGCATAACGATTTAAATCATGGTGGTCAAGGAGCGCCTTTAGCTCCGATATTTCACAAATTAATTTTACAAAAACTAAAATTAAAAAATAAAATATTCAATGGTGTAGTTAATATCGGTGGTATTTCAAATATAACTTATCTTAAAGATAAAAATATCTTTGCTAATGATATCGGACCCGGAAATTGTTTAATCGACGAATGGTGTAAGGAATTTTATAATATAAATTACGATGAAGATGGAAGAATTTCCTCGGGTACAAAACCTGATTTAATAATAGCCAATAATTTTATCGATCGTTTTAATTTTAATAAAAATATTTCTTTTGATTTTAACGATTTTTCAATATCAGAATTTAGAAACTTACAAAAAGATATAGGATTATCAACTCTAACTTATATCACCGCACACTTAATTTTAACATTTTTAAATGAAAAAAATATTAATTTAATAATTGTATCAGGAGGGGGAAGAAAAAATAAAACTTTAATGAATTATTTAGAAGGAAGAGCGATTGATATTGATGATTTAAATTTTGATGGAGATTTTATAGAGTCACAAGCATTTGCATATCTTGCGGTAAGATCTTTGAATAAATTACCAATTACTTTTCCAGAGACCACAGGAGTTAAGACAGCAGTCACAGGCGGAGTTATTAAAAAAGTCTAGATTCTTTTTTGATGTATGAATTTATTGACTCTGCTAATTCTTGTTCTTTACTTGTAAAAAAATGATTAGCACCTTTGATAAGATTAAAATCTACTGTTATATTTTTTTGACTTACTAATTTTTCTTTCAAGATTAACATTGTATCATTAGGTACGAGTTGATCTTGATCACCATGAATCACTAGTCCTGATGTGGGGCATGGAGCTAAAAAATTAAAATCAAATATATTTGGCTGCGGTGATATAGATATAAATCTAAAAATTTCCGGCCTTCTCATTAAAAGTTGCATAGATATTAAAGCTCCAAATGAGAAACCAACAACCCAACTTTCATTTGAGTTTGAATTATTTCTTTGAATGAAATCAAGTGCTGCAGCGGCATCTGAGAGTTCACCCAAACCATTATCAAATTTACCCTCACTTTTGCCAACTCCTCTAAAATTGAAACGACAGACAGAAAATCCATTTTTCAAAAATGTGTGGTACGCGTGATAAACTACTTTATTACTCATTGTACCTCCGTACTCTGGATGAGGGTGTAGAATTACGGCCAATGGTGCGTTCTCTCTCTTACTTTGTACGTATTTAGCTTCTAATTTACCGTCTGGACCGTTGATAAATATTTCAGAATTGTTAAGTTTCATGTCGCATTGCAAATTTAAGAATGTGGGCTTATATCATAATAGTGCTTTAAAAATAAAGTTTTTTTAAAGTTAATTTAACAGGATTTAGGGATTAAAATGAGTGCAAGTGATGAAATAATTCAAAAGTATCAAGATGGTGCAGAATATGACCATGGTTTTGTAACAGATATTGATACAATAGAGGTACCAAAAGGTTTATCCGAAGAAACAATTAAGTTTATCTCAAACCAGAAAAAAGAACCAAAATGGATGTTGGAATGGCGATTGAATGCTTACAACAGATTACAAAAAATGAAAGAACCTAATTGGCAAAAACCAAAGTATCCCAAAATCGATTATCAAGAATTATATTATTATTCTGCACCAAAAAGTTTTAAAGATGGACCAAAGTCTCTAGATGAAATTGATCCTGAAATAAAAAAAACATACGACAAACTTGGAATACCACTAGAAGAACAAAAGAGATTGTCCGGTGTTGCTGTGGATGCTGTTTTTGACTCAGTTTCTGTGGCCACAACATTTAAGGATAAATTAAAAGATATTGGAGTAATATTTTGTTCCATTTCAGAAGCAACAAGAGAACATCCAGAGTTAGTAAAAAAATATCTAGGTTCTGTAATTCCTGTAACTGATCATTTTTTTGCAACTCTTAATTCTGCAGTATTTACTGATGGTTCATTTGTTTACATTCCTCCCGGAGTAAGATGCCCAATGGAACTTTCGACTTACTTTAGAATTAATGCTCAAAACACAGGTCAATTTGAAAGAACATTAATTATTGCTGACAAAAATAGTTATGTTTCCTATTTAGAGGGTTGCACGGCTCCTATGCGAGATGAGAATCAATTACATGCGGCGAATGTTGAATTAATTGCACTTGAAGGTGCTGAAATAAAATATTCTACAGTACAAAATTGGTACCCAGGAGATAAAGAAGGCAAGGGTGGTATTTATAATTTTGTAACTAAAAGGGGAGATTGCAGAGGAAATAATTCAAAAATTTCGTGGACACAAGTTGAAACTGGATCCGCTATTACTTGGAAATATCCAAGCTGTATATTAAGAGGGGATAATTCACAGGGTGAGTTTTACTCTGTTGCAATAACAAATAATTATCAAAAAGCAGACACAGGCACTAAGATGATTCACTTGGGTAAAAATACTAAGAGTAAAATTATTTCAAAAGGCATCTCTGCAGGCCATGCAGATAATACTTATAGAGGTTTAGTATCAGTTCATCCAAAAGCTACTGGTTCAAAAAATTTTACACAATGCGATTCTTTATTAGTTGGTAATAAATGTGGCGCTCATACAGTTCCTTATATCGAGAATAAAAACTCTTCATCTGAAGTTGAACATGAAGCAACTACTTCGAAAATAAGTGACGACCAATTATTTTATTGTAGACAACGAGGATTAAACCAAGAAGAGGCTGTAAGTTTAATCGTAAATGGTTTTTGCAAAGAAGTATTACAACAATTACCAATGGAATTTGCAGTTGAAGCACAAAAATTAGTTGGAATAAGCCTAGAGGGTAGCGTTGGATAATGATTAATATTAAAAACCTCGCAGTAAGTGTTGAGGATAAAGAAATTATTAAAAATTTAAATCTTGAAATAAATAGTGGTGAAGTTCATGCAATTATGGGTCCAAATGGTTCTGGCAAAAGTACTTTATCTTACGCTTTGTCCGGAAAAGACGGTTACGAGGCTAAAGGTGAAATCAATTATAATGGTGAAAATATTTTAGATTTAAATACTGAGGAAAGGGCGCAAAAAGGAATTTTTCTTGCATTTCAATATCCAATAGAAATTCCTGGAGTATTTACAAATAATTTTTTAAGAACTTCAGTTAATGCTGTGAAAAAGTCAAAAGGCGAAAAAGAGATAAATGCAGTTGAGTTTTTAAGTCTAGTTAAAGAAAAATCACAAAAATTAAAAATTGATAAGGAAATGTTGTCACGCCCTTTAAATGTTGGCTTTTCAGGTGGAGAGAAAAAAAGAAATGAAATTTTACAAATGTCATTGCTTGAACCAAATTTTGTGATTATGGATGAGACAGATTCTGGATTGGATATTGATGCTTTAAAAGTTGTATCAAATGGTGTTAATGCAATGAGATCGCCAAAACGTTCATTCTTGATTATCACCCATTATCAAAGATTATTAAACTATATTAAACCAGATTACGTCCATGTATTCGCTAACGGAAAAATTGTCCAAAGTGGCGATTGGAAACTTGCACTTGAATTAGAGAACGATGGTTATGCTAAATTTTTAAATTAAATGATTGATATTGAAAAATTAAAAAACCACTTTAAAGATTTCAAAAAATCAGGTCTGGCAAATTCGCAAAGTATCAAGAATAGAACAGATGCATTTGAAAGATTTTGCCAAAAGGGTATTCCAACTCTTAAGCAAGAGCACTGGAAATACTCACCCTTATCAAAAGACCTTGCCCAATTTGAAAATCTTAAATTCACAGTAAATCAAGACAAATATTTTGATGCAGTCAATTACGAAAAGTTTGATCATTACCAAATTGTATTAAAAGATGGTGTATTAATTAGTGAAAATATTAAAGAAAACGGATTAGAAATAACACAATATAAAAAGGATAATTTTTATGAGATCGAGAAAAATCAAATTCTTGATTTCAATAATGCATTTTTTACATCAGGGTATGAAATTAAAGTTGATAAAAATTATCAAGTAAAAAAGCCAATAGTAATTTATAATTATTTTTCAAAAGATTTTGAAGGCAATAATATAAATAATAAGAATTTTATTTTTTTAGACATAAATTCAAAAGTTGAAATTTTTGAAAAAAATATTTTTGATGAAGAAAATTTAATTTTTTTTACTAAAAACCTAGATATTGAGCTTAAGCAAGATGCTAGTTTAATAAAATATTATTTAAATAGCACAAATAAAAATAAAACTATTTATAATTTTATAAGATCTAAATTAGAAAAAAATTCTCAATTTGAAAAATTTAACTTTTCTCATAATGTCAGCTCATGTCGCGATGAAATAATCGCTGATTTAAATGGAGAGCATGCCTTTGTATCTTTAAACAATATCCAGCATTTAAGCCAAAAATGTTTTCATGAGATAAAATGGGAAATTAATCACAATGAAGAAAATACTAAAAGTTCACAATTTGTAAAATCTGCTCTTCATGATGACTCTGTTTCAGCTTTTCAAGGAAAAATATTTGTTGAGTCTAAAGCACAAAAAACAGATGGATATCAATTATCCAGAGCCTTATTATTATCAGATCAATCTAAATTTTTATCAAAGCCAGAACTTGAAATATACGCTGACGATGTAAAATGTAGTCATGGCTCGTCTTCTGGCAGTATTGATAAAGACTCAATTTTTTATTTAAGATCTAGAGGAATTAATGAAGTAGATGCAAAGAAAATGATGATTGAGGGATTTTTGGCTGAGGTAATAAATAAAATTAAAAACGAAAAAATTAGAAGTATTTTTTTTAATAAATTAAATGAAATAAATAATTCATAATTATGCTTGATGTAAAGAAAGAATTTCCAATTTTTGAAAATAAAATTAAAGGCAAGAAGCTAACATATTTAGATAGTGCAAACTCGTCACAAAAGCCAAAATCAGTAATAGATAAATTAAATCATTTTTATTCTTATGAATTTGCTAACGTGGGAAGAGGGATTTACCAGCTAGCATCTAATGCGTCAGAAAAATATGAAGAAACTAGAAGTGAATTAAAAAAATTTATCAATTGCAAGGATGATGGTGAAATAGTTTTTACCAAAAACTCAACCGAGTCATTAAATTTAATTGCCCAATGTTTCGGAGAAAAATATATCAATGAAGGTGATGAAATTATCTCAACAGAACTTGAGCACCATGCAAATTATGTTCCATGGCATTTTTTGAGAAAAAAGAAAAAAGCTGTTATTAAATT
>ERZ802830.3253-NODE-3253-length-14001-cov-9.13624_pt1 | contig 14001 bp, 9 predicted proteins | sample MGYA00345654_ERZ802830 | MGnify/ENA primary metagenome ERZ802830 (study PRJEB30503, sample SAMEA104212375) | marine metagenome | biome: Westerlies Biome; feature: [SRF] surface water layer (ENVO:00010504) within the epipelagic zone...; material: water... | reverse complement strand
CAGCGTTTGAGCTTTGGTGCTTGCTAGGGGAACCTAACTCTTCTCGGCCGCACCAAGTTACACTCTAAGTTATTCATAATTCTAAACTTTATAGTAAAGCTCTATAAGGGGTGTACAAGATGGCGTACAAATACGACTCTCACTTATCCCTCAAAAGCGGTGTGTCTTACTTCGTTAAGCGTGTCCCGTCTGACTTGATCCACCATTACAGATCATCACGGATTAGCTATTCGCTGCGTACTCGTTCAGTTAGGCTGGCTTCCGCTAGAGCCAGAGTAGCTGCCGATAAGCTTGATGATTACTGGTATCACCTCAGAGTGCAGACAGCAGAGATACCAGCCCTGTATTTGTTACACGAAAAGCCAAAATCTGTAGCTGATCTTAAAGATGATCTTGGTCCTACGCTTACTGAGGCATTGGACGTCTACCTTCGCCTGAAAGGTAAAGACAAAGGCATAACCTTCTGGAAAGATCAGACATGGCCGCCTAACTAAGATAAATCAGCCTCCGGAAAACAAGCGCGGTTCATTAGTCAGCGATCCGGTTCATTTAGTGATCTGTTTCAGTCAGCGATCTGGATCTCAAGCTCCGCAAGCATGTGTCGAAAGGCATCGGGTGGCGTGACATTGGTGACCAAGATATCACCCTTGTTCAGTTTTGGTTGGCGCAATGCGGGTTTTCTCGCTTGCGTTTGAAACTTGGAGGCATCTACAGCCATGATTGATCGAGACGCGCAGTTCATCATCGCAAAAGCCATGTCCACCTCGCATTGCTCGTGGATTAAAAACCCGCTCTCAGGATGCACCATGGATGCGGAAAGCACACAATAATCGACTTGGGCGCGCTCGACCACCTGAAAGGCAGAACGGTCAAAAGATGCACCATCATGATCGCGCAATTGCGTTCCTGCCATCGATACGTTGTTTCCTGGGATCATCGCCAGAGTGCTGGCGACAAAGGCAGAATTGGTAACAACGGTCAGTTTGCGCCGCTTGCGCAGCATCTGTGCGATAAAGGCCGAGGTTGAGCCTGTGTCGATGGTCAGGCTGTCGCCATCCTGTACAATCTCGACCACCGCATGCGCGATGGCAACCTTGGCCTCGCGATTGAGGCTCATCCGGGACAGGAACGGCGGATCAAGCGCGGATTTTGTGGAGACAAGCGCACCGTGGACCTTGCTGAGCGCCCCGCGTTCAGCCAGTGGGCGGGTGACGCGGCGGATCGTCTGATCGGAAACGCCCATGATTTGCGACAGCTCTTGCACGCTCACAGTACCCATCATATCGACCCGTCGAAGAATCTCTTCGCTGTATTTTGAGGTTGGCTGTGTCATGGCCTAACAAGGTCCAGCAATTCAGCGTGCAATTCCGGGGTGGCCGCAGTGAGGGTACGGCCATCTGAGGTAAGTGAAAGGGGCTGGCCTTGCCAGTCTGTCATCAGGCCGCCTGCCGCCTCGATGACTGCTGCAACCGGTAGGTAATCATAGGGCTGAAGCCCAAAGTTAATCACCGCATCCACATTTCCGCTGGCAACCAATGCGTGAGAATAGCAATCTGCGCCAAATCTACGGAGCGCACCGGCTGTAATTAAGCGGGCGAATTGCACCGGGTCGTTGATCGCCATCTTGTCGGCCTCGTTCAGAAACAGACGCGCTTTTGACACCTCGCGGCAGGAGGACGTGGTGATCGGCGTGCCGTTCAGGGTCGCACCCATTCCCCGTGCCCCGGCATAAAGCTCGTTCAGCGCTGGCATGTTGATCACGCCTACTTGGGGCGCGCCGTCAGCCACAAAGCCCAGCAACATCCCAAAGAGCGGTAAACCGGAGATAAACGAGCGGGTGCCATCGATCGGGTCGACAATCCACATATCGGTATGGTTGCCGCTCTGGCCAAATTCCTCGCCAAAAATGGTTTCACCGGGAAAAGATATTTCAAGGGCGGCGCGAATGGCTTTTTCGGTATTTTGATCGGCGATTGTGATAGGGCTATCATCTGATTTAGCGGTGATGCTAAGGGGTTTGCGAAACAGCGCCATTGCCACCGGTGATGCGTCGGCAGCGATTCTCTGAGCGGTCTTAAGGCGCGTGTTTAGAGGTGCCATGATTAAATTCACTTCCATCGCATGTTTCACAGATCTGACCTATTTTTGAACTATCCACAATCAAATACTACAAGAAAGATTAAATTTTTCAAATTTTGTTGATTTTTGTTGATTTTCCAGTGTTTCTATCTGAGTGTTGTCATTGACCCGGTGCGACACAGTATAGCCATTGAACCAAAGCGTCGGCGTCCAAAGGGAGAAAACACATGAAACACTTGTCTGTTCTGACTGCGGCCTGCCTGGCTGCGACACCCGTATTGGCTCAGGATTCAAGCGATCCGATCAAATTGACACTGCATGACTGGTCTGGCCAGCTCATCACCACCACCCTCATGGGTGAGGTGCTCAAAGAAGCCGGCAACAATGTGGAATACGTGCAGGCCGATTATATTGCGCAATTTGCTGGCCTCAAAACCGGTGACTTGCACCTGGCGATGGAAATCTGGGAAACCACTGGCCGCGAAGCACTGGACGAAGCCGTGGGCTCTGGCAATGTGGTCAACATGGGGCAGACCGGAATGATGGCCATCGAGGAATGGTGGTACCCCGCCTATATGGAAGAGCGCTGCCCGGGTCTGCCGGATTGGAAGGCGCTGAACGATTGCGCTCAGGAATTCGCCACCGTTGAAACCGCGCCCCTGGGACGGTATCTTGGCGGGCCGGTGACATGGGGTGGCTTCGATGACGAGCGCGTCGAAGCCCTTGGGATGGACTTTGAAGTCGTTCATGCTGGCACGGATGCCGCGCTGTTTGCTGAACTTGAAGCGGCCTATCAGCGCAAAGATCCGATTGTGCTTTGGGTATATGCGCCGCATTGGGCCCCGGCAAAATACGAGGGCAGCTTTGTGGCGTTTCCGCCCTATTCGGCCGCGTGTTATAATGATGCGTCTGTCGGCATGAACCCCGACGCCGCATATGACTGTGGCAAGCCGACCGGTCCGATTTGGAAAGCGGCCTGGGCGGGGTTGCCTGACCAGTGGCCAAACGCCGCAAAGGTTGTCGAAAACTTCAAGATCTCGAACGAAGATATGGGCGCGATGGTCGCCGACGCGGACCTGAACGGCAAGTCTGTGGAAGAGGTTGTGGCGGCTTGGATGGCCGAAAACGAGGCCACTTGGAAAAGTTGGATCGCGCAGTAAAATCCATCCTTCACCGGGGCGCGGTCCATCCGTGCCCTGTTTCACGATCTCTCTTCGAAAAACGGGGTGTTTCGCGTGGGTGGAATGCCACAGCTAGGTGAACGCTGCGCCCGAGGTTTGCATGAATAAATCCGTTATTCTCGACTGCCGCCATCTCTGGAAGCTCTATGGGGCGGGGGCCGAGGCCCTGTTGGAGGGTGGCCAGACACCGGATGCTGCAGCCCTCGCAAAAGCAAACGTGATCGGTGCGGTACGCGAGGTCAACGTGCAGATCCACCAGGGCGAGATCTTTGTGATCATGGGCCTGTCTGGATCAGGCAAATCTACCCTGGTGCGATGCCTGTCGCGGCTGGTGGAGCCTACGGCGGGCGAGATCGAGTTTGACGGGCGCGACCTGTTGCGTGCATCTGAGGCAGAGTTGATCGAAATCCGCCGCAAGAAGATGGGCATGGTGTTCCAGCAGTTTGCGCTGATGCCCCATATGACCGTTCTTGAAAATGTTGGCTTCCCGCTCGAAATACAGGGGGTAGACCGTGCGCGGCGGCAGGCCAGCGCGCAAAAAGTGATTGAACTGGTTGGGCTGAAAGGACGCGAGAGTTACTACCCGCGCGAGTTGTCTGGCGGTCAGCAACAGCGCGTGGGCATTGCCAGAAGTCTGGTCGTGGAACCTGACCTGTGGTTTCTAGACGAGCCGTTTTCCGCGCTTGATCCGCTGATCCGGCGGGAAATGCAGGACGAGTTTATCCGCCTGCAAAACATTCTGAAAAAAACAATCGTTTTTATCACGCATGATTTTGACGAAGCCATTCGGCTCGCGGATCGGATCGCGGTGATGAAAGACGGCAAGATTGAACAAATTGCGACGCCGGAAGAATTGGTGCAAAATCCGAAAACCGATTACGTGGCTGATTTTACCCGCCATGTGGCACGGGCAAAGGTGATCCGGGCGCAAAGCCGTATGGATCCTGTAACCAGTGACCGTTTTGCCGGCGAAGTGGCTCATGATGCCACCATCGAAGACATTGCCGACGCGGTAGAGCGCGCCGATGCCCCTCTCAAAGTCATGAAGGATGGAAAAGTAATCGGCCAGATCACGGCGCGGACGGTCATCGATGTTCTGGTTGGACGCGGCTGATGCAGCGGTTGCTGCGACATATAACATCGGCGCGGATTTTCTGGCTGGGCCTTTTCGCGGCCACCTGGGTGCTGTCACAGCATTCTTTTCAGATTTACAAGGCGCTTGATGCCCGTTGGATTATCCGTTTCCCCAAAAAGTATCAACTGAACCTCGATGATATGATCAGCGGTTTTCTGGATTGGTTGGTCAACACTGCCAATTTCTGGTTGTTCACGTTCCGGGACCTGACGCGCGCCATCGCATGGGTGATCGAAATGCCCTATCAGTTCCTGCGCAATCTGCTGATTGAAGGGTTTCAGACCGGATTGGGCGATGCTGCGGTACAGATTGCGCCGTCTCTGAGTTGGATTGCGGTGATTGCCATTGTCATTGGCGTCGGTCACACCGCCCGCGACTGGGGGTTGGCGGCGCTTGCAGGGGCCTGTTTTCTGTATCTCGCGGTGTTCGGGCAATGGGACAGCGCGATGGTCACCCTGGCCTCTGTACTGGTGGCGGTGCCCATTGGAGCCGTGGGCGGGCTTTTGTTGGGTATTCTGGCCTATCGAAGGCCGTGGGTGGAAAGATTATTGCGCCCTGTTCTTGATCTGATGCAGACGGTGCCTGTCTTCGCCTATCTTGTGCCGATCCTGATCTTGTTCGGGTTCGGGCCGGTGGCGGCGCTTGTCGCAACCGTGATCTATGCAATGCCGCCGATGATCCGGGTGACAATCGTGGCGTTGAAAGGCGTTCCAGAAGAGCTTCTGGAGGCGGCGCGAATGATGGGGGCCACACCGCGTCAGATGACATGGAAAGTGTTGGTGCCGGCGGCGGTTCCGACGCTTATGGTCGGGGTCAATCAGGTGATTATGCTGACATTAAACATGGTGATCATTGCATCAATGATCGGGGCTGGCGGGCTGGGATTCGATGTCTTGGCCAGTTTGCGCAAACTTGATATCGGCGGTGGTATTGAGGCTGGGTTGGCGATAGTGGTGATGGCTATCGCATTGGATCGCACCAGCCAGGCCTTTTCCGAGCGTCGCCTGTGGCGGCAGCGCACTGGCAATCTGCTGCAGCGCCATCCCTGGAGCATGATCGCGCTTCTGGTGATACTGGCAACATTCCTGTTGGGGTTGGTGACCCCCGCGGTGCAGAGCTATCCGGAGGCGTGGATGATCAGCACTGGAGCGTTCTGGTCGCAGGCGATGGAGTGGATTAACGTCACCTTTTTCGACACGTTGGAAGTGATCAAAACGGCGCTGCTCAAAGGGGTTCTGCTGCCGGTGAAAAAATTCTTTGCCGGTATTCCTTGGCTTTGGGGCATCTTGGCGACCGGGCTGATCGCCTGGCGCGTTGCCGGCTGGAAGTTGGGGGTTGTTGCGGTGCTGATGATGGCTTTCATAGCTGCGTCCGGCCTGTGGGGCAAAGCGATGGTGACGCTTTATCTTTGCGGCGTCTCCGTGTTTATCGCGGTGCTGATCGGCACGCCCTTGGGCATTTGGGCTGCGCAGCAACCGAGGGCCGGTCGGGTCATTCTCGGGCTGATGGACACGCTGCAGACGCTGCCCTCTTTTGTCTACCTGATCCCCGTGGTGATGCTGTTTAGGGTGGGCGATTTCAGCGCGATGATCGCCGTTGTGCTCTATGCATTGGCCCCGGCTGTGAGATACGCCGCACATGGCATTCGAGCAGTGCCGCCACACCTGCTGGAGGCGGGTAAAATGGCGGGTTGCACACCGTTGCAGCTGCTTTGGCGCGTGAAACTGCCGCTGGCGACGCCACAGCTTCTTCTCGGGCTGAACCAGACGATTATGCTCGCGCTTTCTATGCTGGTGATCACTGCGCTTGTGGGCACCCGTGACCTGGGTCAGGAAGTCTATATCGCTTTGACCAAAGCCAACGCGGGGCAGGGAATCGTGGCGGGCCTGTCGGTGGCCTTCATCGCAATCATCGCCGATCGGATCGTAAACGCCTTATCGGACACCCAAAAACGGAGGTTAAGTCTATGATGAAGGATGCTATTTCTTACGCGGCGCAGCTGCCGTGTTTTGACAATCCAGATCAGATCGAACCGTTGAGCGGTGGGATCACCAATGTTAATTTGCGCGTGACGGATGGGGATCGACGCTATGTAGTGCGGTTGGGGCAGGATATCCCGGAACACGGCGTTCTGCGCTGGAACGAACTGGCGCTCAGCCGCGCGGCGGAGGCGGCAAAGATTTCACCCGCTGTTCATTATCATGCACCAGGGGTGCTCGTGCTCGATTTTATTGAGGCCCGAACCTACACCGAGGAATTGGCCCGCGATCCGGCAAACGTGCCGCGCATCGTTGAGCTGTTGAAACATACGCACCATGCCCTGAATGCGCATCTGACCATGCCGGTGCTCACTTTCTGGCCGTTCCAGGTGAACCGCACATATGCCACGCGGCTGCGCGCTGACGGATCTCGACACGCTGCAAACCTGCCCGGTCTGATGACCGCTTTGGACCAACTCGAAGCGGCGACGGGGCCGGTGACGCTGGTTATTGGTCACAACGATTTGCTGGCCGCGAACATCCTTGATGATGGGGCCAAGCTTTGGCTCATCGACTGGGAATACGGCGGGTTTAATACGCCTTTATTCGATCTTGCGGGATTGGCTGGCAATAACGGGTTCTCCGAAGCGCAGGAGACGGATATGCTCGCGCAATATTTCGGTGTCCCCGCCACCACTCATTGGCGCGCCTATCAGGCCATGAAATGCATTTCGCTGATGCGCGAGACCCTCTGGTCCATGACGTCGGAAATCCACTCGAGCCTAAATTTCGATTACGCTGCCTACACCGTTGAAAATATGGGCCGGCTCGATGCTGCCCTGCAAGATTTCCAAAATACATAAGGATCTATCATGACGCTTCCTTCATCGGCCAAGACCCTCATCATCGGCGGCGGCATCATCGGTTGCTCCACCGCTTACCATCTCGCCCAGATGGGCGAGGAGGTATTGCTACTGGAAAAAGCGGCTCTGACATCCGGGTCGACCTGGCATGCTGCTGGGTTGGTGGGGCAATTGCGCTCTAACGCCAACATCACACAGCTCTTGGGGTATTCAATCGATCTCTATAACAAACTGGAGCAGGAGACCGGCCTTGCTACGGGTTGGAAGATGAATGGCGGGTTGCGGTTGGCCTGTAACGAAGAGCGTTGGACTGAAGTGAAGCGGCAAGCCACGACGGCACATTCCTTTGGTCTAGATATGCAACTCCTGACGCCAAAGGAAGCACAAGATCTCTGGCCGCTCATGGATATTTCAGACATTGTCGGGGCGGCATTCCTGCCCACGGACGGGCAGGCCAGCCCCTCGGATATTACCCAGGCGCTCGCAAAGGGCGCGCGAGCAAAGGGGGCGGTTATAAAAGAAAATACCCCCGTTACCGAGATTCTGATCGAAGGTGGCAAACTGGCGGGCGTGCGTACGGCGGCGGGAGATATTGCCTGCGAAAAGCTCGTTCTGTGTTGTGGACAGTGGACGCGCGAACTCGCCCAGACCATCGGGGTGACTGTGCCGCTTATTTCGGTGGAGCATCAATACATGCTTACGGAAGCTTTTGGGGTTCCGACAGACCTGCCAACGTTGCGCGATCCAGACAGGCTGACCTATTACAAAGAGGAAGTGGGCGGCCTGATCATGGGAGGATATGAACCCAACGGTATCCCTTGGGCCAAAGATGGCATCCCCGAGTTTTTCGATTTTCAGCTGTTAGAGTCAAATTTTGATCATTTTGAACAGTTGATTGAGATGGCCCTGCCGCGGGTGCCAAAACTGGAGAGCGTTGGCGTTAAACAATTGATCAACGGCCCGGAAAGTTTCACGCCGGATGGTAATTTTATCCTCGGTGAGGCGCCAGAGATGGCCAATGTGTTCATCGGTGCCGGATTCAATGCCTTTGGTATCGCTTCGGGGGGCGGTGCCGGGATGGCGCTGGCCGAATGGGTGGCCAATGGCGCGCCGCCCTATGATATGTGGCCGGTAGACATCCGCCGCTTCGGCCGACCGCATACCGATGTCGACTGGGTGCGCACCCGCACGCTTGAGGCCTATGGCAAGCATTACACAATGGCGTGGCCATCAGAAGAACATGACAGTGGTCGCCCCTGTCGCCGCTCACCGCTCTATGACACTCTTAAATCAGCAGGCGCCGTTTTTGGGGAGAAACTGGGGTGGGAACGTCCAAACTGGTTTGCCGAAAAAGCCGAGGTGGCCCGGGATATTTACACGTTTGAGCGCCCAAACTGGCATGTGCCAGTGGGACGAGAACACAAAGCTGCCCGCGAGGCGGCGGTTCTGTTAGATCAAAGTTCCTTTGCTAAATTTGTCTTGCAAGGGCCGGATGCCGAGGCGGCTCTACAATGGATTGCGGCCAATCGGGTGGACAAGCCGGTGGGGTCAATCACCTATACCCAGATGCTTAACGATCAGGGGGGAATAGAGTGTGATGTGACCTGTGTACGCACCGGGCACGACAGCTACTACATTGTCACCGGTACGGGTTTTGCGACCCATGATTTCGATTGGATTCGCCGTAACATTCCTGATGGGATGAATGCTCAGCTCGTCGATGTCACATCTTCCAATGCGGTGCTATCGCTTTTTGGCCCCAAAGCGCGGAACATCCTGTCTGCGGCAACGCGGGCGGATGTATCAAATGAGGCTCAGCCTTTTGCCACTGCGCTGCAAATCGGCATCGCCGGGTGCCCGGTTCTGGCTCTGCGGATCACTTATGTTGGAGAGCTTGGCTGGGAACTCCACCTGCCCACCGAATATGCCCTGTCTGTCTATAACGCGCTGCAAGACGCCGGCGCCGAGCACGGTTTGCGCAATGCCGGGTACCGCGCGATTGAAACTCTGCGACTTGAGAAAGGGTATCGGGCCTGGAGCTCTGATATCGGTCCAGATCACACGCCGGACGAGGCTGGTCTGGGCTGGGCGGTGAAAATGAAATCAAACATTGCTTTCAGAGGCCGGGAGGCTGTGGCTGCGCAACGTAAGGAGGGGGTCAGGAAGGTTCTCGCAACTTTTACAACCAGCGGCGATACCATCCTGTCAGGCCGCGAAACGATTTACCGCAATGGTGTGCGATGTGGCTGGCTGTCTTCGGGCGGCTATGGCCATACGCTGGGGCATTCGATTGGCATGGGATATGTGCGCGCGTCCGAATCGATTGACCGCGAGTACGTTTTGCAGGGCACCTATGAGCTGGAAGTGGCAACCGAGCGGGTGTCGGCTGAGGTCACGTTGAACCCGCTCTATGATCCGGGCATGGATCGGGTCCGGGGTTAGAGATATGACACGGCATTCGGCCAAACACCTTGTCATCGGGGGGGGCATCATCGGATGTTCCATTGCTTATCACCTGACCCGCATGGGCGAGAAAGACGTTGTACTTCTGGAACGCGCCAGCCTGACCGAAGGGGCGACCTGGCATGCGGCAGGCCTTGTGGGTCAGCTGCGCTCGTCTCGCAATACCACACGAATGCTCAAGAAATCCGTTGAGATGTACGACCGGCTGCAAAACGAAGAGGGCATGCAATTCGACTGGAAGAAAACCGGGTCGCTGCGGCTTGCGGCCACGCATGACCGGATGCTTGAGGCCAGACGTCTGGCCACAATGGCGCGGAGTTTTGATCTCGAGATGGAGATTATCAGCCCCGCTGAAGCAAAAGTGCTCTTTCCGTTGATTGAGCAAAAAGGTTTGCAGGGTGCGGCGTACATCCCGTCCGATGGCTACGTTGATCCCGCGTCGCTATGTCAAGCCATCGCCAGCGCGGCGCGCGCTCAGGGGGCCGATATCCGGCAGGGTGTCGAGGTGACCGATTTCACAATTCATGGCGGTCGGATCACGCATGTAGAAACAACCGCCGGCAAATATGAGGCACAGAACGTCATACTTGCCACCGGCATGTGGAGCCGTGAAATCGGCGCTAAATTGGGTATCCGCGTGCCGGCGTGTGCGGTTGAACATCAATACATTGTCACAGAATCCACCGGCAATGAAATCGGGCATTATCCGACGCTGCGGGATCCCGAAAGGCTGGTCTATTACAAACCGGATGTGGGTGGTCGTCTTGTGATAGGCGGGTATGAGGAGGGCACATTGCCGTTTGGCGATCCAGAAATTCCGGATCAATTCATACGCCAGTTGCTGCCAGAAAATCTTGATCGTTTCCTGCCGCTTGCAGAGCTGGCTGGGCAGGTGACACCGGTTTTGAACGACGTTGGTATCCGGCAGGTGATCAATGGCCCGATTCCGTATTCCGCGGATGGAGATTTCGTCATGGGCTGGCAGCCGGATTTTGAAAACCTGATGCTTGCGACTGGGTTCCTCTATGGGATAGCGGCTGGCGGTGGCGCAGGAGAGATGATTGCGGAATGGATTGTGGAGGGCGCCCCCTCTCTTGATCTCTGGCCCCTGGATGTGCGTCGGTTCGGTCCCCATCACGGGACGCGGGCATTCATGTATCCGCGTGCGGTCGAGCATTACGCGCATCACTATAAAATGCGTTACCCGGGGCAGGAGCATGAGGCGGCGCGGCAACTGCGCCTGTCGCCGCTCTACGGGCGCCTGAAAGACGCAGGCGCGGTATATGGCTCCAAGAACGGTTGGGAACGTCCCCTCTGGTTTGCACCTGAGGGGGTGGATCCCGTGGATCAGCTCGATTTTCTCGATCCCGGTTGGAAGGTCTTCGCCGCGATGGAGCACAGAGCGGTGCGGGAGCGGGTGGCGCTGATTGATCAATCCTCGTTTGCCAAGTTTGAGATCCTCGGCGAGGGCGCCCTAGATCTGTTACAGCGGCTTTGCGTCTCGGACATGGACAAGCCCCTCGGCGCGGTTATCTATACCCAAATGTGCAATGATAACGGCGGGACGGAGGCGGACGTGACCTTTATCCGACTTGGGCCGCAGCACTTTTATATGGTCACGGGGTCTGGTTTCGGTGTGCATGACAGCGATTGGATTAGGCGCAACATGCCAGAGGATGGCTCTGCCCACCTGATCGAAGTGACGTCGGGCAAAGCAGTTGTGAACATTGTCGGACCCCTGTCGCGCGACGTTCTTGGCGCAGTTTCAGAGAGCGACCTGTCGGACGCGGCCATCGGTTTTGCCACTGCGCGTGAGATCATCGTGGGGGCTGCACCGGTTTTGGCTGCGCGGATCGGTTATGTGGGTGAACGTGGCTATGAGTTGCATATTCCGACAGAATATGCCGCCCATGTGTATGATCTGCTTTGGGAGGCTGGGCAAAGTCTGGGCATTGCCAATGTGGGTTACCGGGCGATTGAAAGCCTGCGGATGGAAAAAGGATACATCTATTGGTCCGGTGACGTGACGCCGGATTACACCCCGGTCGAAGCTGGAGTGGGTTTTAGGGTGCATCTGAACTCAAAGGGTGATTTCAAAGGTCGCGCGGTGCTCGAAGCCCAAAAGAACGGGAATTTGAAACGCAAGCTTTGCACTTTTGTGACCACAGCAAATCTGCCGCTGACAGGCGGGGAAACCATTTTGATAGGCGACAGGGTGGTATCGCTTGCCACATCTGTGGGCTATGGGCACACGGTCGAAAAGACCATTCTGCGTGGGTATCTGGACAAGATACATTGGGGTGAGAGGGATTTCATGCTTGAGGTTTTCGGAGAGCGCTATCCAATCACCCGTGTTGAAAGCCCGGTCTATGACCCTGAGAATGCGGCGTTAAAAGGGTAGGGATAAATCACAATGACAGAACATATACCACAGGTGATGGTGGCGCTGCGCAAAGCGCCTGAATTTCAGGGTGTAGATACCGCAGACAGCATCACCCGACTGGGTGGGTTGACCAATCTGGTGCACCGTGTCGATCTGGGTGAGAGATCGGTGATTGTGCGGATCCCGGGCGAAGGAACAGAGGCCTATATCGACCGGGCCATCGAGGCGCATAACGCCCATGCTGCAGCGCGGGCGGGCGTTTCGCCCGAAGTGGTCTATGCCGATGCGGACAGCGGCTTAATGATCACCGAGACGGTTCCGAACATCGAAACGATGACGCCAGACCTTTTCAAAAGCCGTGCTGGGTCGCCGGAACGGGCGGGCGCGGCGCTGGCGAAATTGCACAATTCCGGTGAGGGTTTTCAATTCCGTTTCGAGTTGTTTGAGATGATTGACGACTATCTTAACGTGTTGTCCACCAAGAAAGTGAGCCTGCCGGAGGGGTATCACGATGTTGTTGCCGCTGCAGAACCTGTAAAGCAGGTTTTGGCGCAGGCCGACACACCGCTTGCCCCCTGTCACTGTGATCCCCTGTGCGAGAATTTTCTGGATGACGGAAAAATTATGTGGATCGTCGATTGGGAGTATTCTGGCATGAATGACCCACTGTGGGATTTGGGTGATCTGTCTGTTGAAGCTGGAATGGACGCAGGGCAGGATGCAGAAATGATGGCCGCGTATTTCGGGCGCCTGCCAACTGAAGCCGAACAGGGACGGTTGGTGATCTACAAGGCGATGTGTGACCTGCTCTGGACGCTTTGGGGATTGATACAGCTGGCCGATGAGAACCCGGCTGAAGATTTTTGGGCCTATGCCACCGGGCGTTTTGCGCGGTGCAAGGCCCTGATGCAAGATGAGGGTTTTTACCAACACGTCGAAGCGGTCCGCGCGGGCTAACTGCGCCATCGGTAAAGGGTCTGCAACGCCTGTAGGTTTTACCACAAGAGGGCGATACGACCCACATTGGCCAACACAAAAGACGGGCTGGCCGGTATGAACACACCAGAGCTTGACGCGCCTTACGGGAAAAAAGCAAAGAGGGCGATCGGTGCGTTTTGCAAAGACCTAGTCGTCACCGCAAATTCAATCGGTGAACCCTCGTATCTGGCACAGCTGTTAATAGTCTGGCATCAGGTTTGTACACGAGTTTGTACACTGGTTAGACCTCAAGCTTACCCAGCTACACTTCAAGTTAAATTAAGAAGCCACCCTTTGTGGTTTAGCTTTAAAGTTCAACTTTGGTTGAGCGTCAAAGTAGGGCGTCTGTAGTGGTCCTTAGAAGCACAAATATGGTGTGTGTTTTGGTGTGGTAAGGCTTTTATGTTTGGCTTTATAAGCCCCGTACGAGGGCCACAGGGGGGTGTATGTTATATATATGTAGGCAGCAAAAGATGGGGGTTTTAGTTTTTTTTGGCGGTGGTGGGTATTTATGAACAGCGCATACAGTTTGTTTTGTTTTAACCCATCAAAAGTAAAGCGTAAGCATCAAGGGAACCCCCTCTATTTTGGTTTGATTTGAGGTGCGATTATTGGAGCTATGACTGAATCTGGTGTTTGGGGAGTTTGAAGGTTGAGGGCATATCTGGGTGATTTGTTGTTGAAAGACAGCAAGGCAACCGAAGGAGATACACCACTATGGAAACGACTAACTTTGTTGGTTTTGCACGTTGAGACGGGATCACGGATGCGCTGACGGATTTGCTGAGAACGGGGGCGCAGCAATTGATTGCAACAGCAGTTGAAGCTGAGCTTACCAGTTTTCTGGCTCAATCTACCGACGTGAGCACTGAGGCAGGTCACGCAGCTTTCGTGCGCAATGGGCATCATCCGGCCCGCCCATTCCAAACAGGTATTGGCC
>ERZ802830.3252-NODE-3252-length-14003-cov-7.73724_pt1 | contig 14003 bp, 20 predicted proteins | sample MGYA00345654_ERZ802830 | MGnify/ENA primary metagenome ERZ802830 (study PRJEB30503, sample SAMEA104212375) | marine metagenome | biome: Westerlies Biome; feature: [SRF] surface water layer (ENVO:00010504) within the epipelagic zone...; material: water... | reverse complement strand
AACAGAAACATTTAAGAGTGGTGTTAGAGGTAATCAAGCAACACTTAAAGCTCTATTGGAACAAGAAGAGAAACCTACTTGGGTTACATGTAGATTCTTTGAAAGATCAGTAGATAATATACCAAGATTCCCGGTTGTAATTGACTGGGGTATAGGAGAAAGAAATGACTAAACTTCAAATGACAATGGTTCAGAAACCCACTCACGGTGGTGTTCAGAAACTTTATAAATTTGCAAACGGTTATGGCGCTAGTGTAATATGCCATGATGGTTCTTATGGAGGACCCTATAAAAAGGATGGGGATAATCTTTGGGAGTTAGCTGTTCTTAAAGGTGAAGACCTTTGTTATGACTCTAGCATTACAGATGATGTCGTAGGGCGTCTTACAATGGATGAGGTAAATTCTTACCTAGAGAAAATTCAAGCTCTTTAATCAAACGGATCGTATTTAGAAAACCTTAGTCTTACTAGGGTTTTTCTTACGATTGCCACACCAGTTAGTGAAAGGAAATTAATAAACGCAGCCATCTCAGATGATGTTCCTGCGTAATCAATACATGCTTTTATGATGAATACAGATAGAGGGAGCATAATAATTGCTCCCAAGATTGTGTCGACTGTTGCTTCATTTAATGCTCTTTTTAGTTTCTTATTTTGTGCCAATTGCCATGAACCTATCAAAATAAACTTTGCCGTTCCAATCATAATAGAACTGCTTAGTCTTGCCCGTGTAGTGAGTATCTAATAGACCAATGTTTTCTATTAATGCCTTCTCACTATCTACACAATTAATACCATACATCTCTTCAATAACATTAGATGATTGGCAAGCAAATATTGCGTGTTTGTTAGCGGTTTTTAAATCTTTCAATGGATACATTTGCTCGGCACCCATTGTAATAACGATATCAACTTTAAGTTGATTTAACTCATCAAAAGCGAAGGGAACATCCATGTTCCAATGATTTATTTTTATGTATTCCTCGGTGATATAATGCTTATTAAACACCTTAGAGAGCTCTAAAGCTTCTTTATCGATGTCAACTAGGTGCATTTCTCCTACAGATATATTCTCACATAAGAGTGGAACTAAAGGAACTCCTAACCAGCTGTTTAATACAAGAATGTTAAACTGCTCGTCTTTCATATAATCATCTAGACTATTTTTTAGTTCTTCAACTAACCAAATAGCACCTTCCATTGTATTAGGATTAAGAGCTTGTCTAAAGTCATCATGCTTATGTTTCATTTCATGTTCAACTTTAGCGAGACCTTCTCCCCAATATTGCATACTGTTTAAAAAATTAAAATTTAACATCTTCTTTTCTTCCCATTGAATCAAATAAACAGACATATGGTATTTGTCTGAATACATGTTTTTCTACATCATGTGGATATATATAGCCGTGATTGTAACTATAAAACCACCCTATAGGAAAATACTTCATTCTAGCAACACCTTTGTGTTGGAAGAAATTATCTATTCCCCTGTAGTACCATAAGATTTTATCTAAGTGTGTTTTAAAATATAAAGAAATATTTTCTTTATCTAAGTTATTATTCCATCTAAGAATACTAGAGTTTAGTTCTGTATATCTATGAGGAATATGTTTCGTTTCCTTCTTCATCTTTTCTAAATCATGCCAATGTGTTTGTCCAAACACTAGACAATCCTCAGGATCAAAGTTTGCTAAGTCATCTATATCTTTTTGTATAATTACATCTAAATCAAAGAATAGATTCTCTCCTTGTTGTCTAACCACATTATCATCGAATAGATACATTTTATTCCACCATTTTTCTAATGTATTATTCTTAGGTAATGGAATAACATTTATATCTTTATCTAATCCTTTAGGATTTTCTGTTAGACAATAAAATGTAAAATTGTAAGATAAATGTTCCTTACAAGATTCCAATATCTTATTAACATGAGCAGACGAATACTTCGTCCCATGTTTAACAGTATAGATATTTAGATATTCTATGTGCATATTATTGCCAATGGTTTAACAACTGAGGGTCTACCAATTTATTTTGTTTTACATGCCCTCTACCCTTAGTCATTTGTTTAGGTAGTAAGTCAATATTAAAGACACAAAGGATTGGTGTTTCCCTATAAATTTCTGTTTCTAAATCATCATCTTCCCAACTTCTGCCTCTATTGTAAGAGTAAGCATAGTCTGATGGAAAATGATCCCATAATTTTTTGCCCCAATCACCCCATCGCCAGGAGTGATAGTTATCTGTTCCGTCTGTATATGTGAACCATATTTTCTCTTGATGTTCTAATACATCATGCCATATACATTCTGCTTGATCGTCGGACCAAACTTGGCAACTGCCATTAGTATATGCTCCGTGTGAAAGTTTAAATCTCCGCGTCTTCATTGGGCGCGGGTCTTGCCACCAGCTTCTTAATTTAGTTGGTCTTTCCATATTATAGGTAAGTAAAGGCTCTATATCATTTTGTATAATTACATCTAAATCAAAGAATACAAAACGACCTGTTGGTTTATCCTCAGCAAAGTTATGCGTATTGAATACCATTGTCTTAGGCCTATCCCAACATCTTGCCATACCATATTTAAAGTCGTCCTTTTGAAACCAATATTTAGGATGTATGTTAGGTATATCTGGAAAAGGTATAACCTTTACATCATCATCTAAACCTTCAGCGTCATCAGTATAACAATAGAAATGGAAATCATGTTTAGGATTACAATTCCTTTTTGCCATATTTTTTAATTTGTTTACAAAATGAGGACCATATCTTGTGCCCCATTTAGAACATACAATGTTAACTCTCATGTTTACACCTTAATCTTTTTCTTGCTATGACATAATTTTCACCATATATAAGACCTTCATCTGCCAAATCTGCTACTAGTTGCATACAAATATTATCAAAGTCTCCTATTGAAACTTGTACAATTAATGTAGCAAATTCAGCTTGATCAAATGCTTGATCAAGCATTGGTTTCCAAATATCCCTATCGGTAAAGGCACCTTCTAATACAATGCCTGTTTTAAATTTTAACATATTCCACCTTGTTCATTATGTATTACTAACGGATTTAACTTTAGTAAATTATTAAAATATCCTTTATAAAAATCATTAGTAAAAATATCTTCTAATGTATGATTACTAATATTGTTCTTTTCCCAACTATACATCAACTCTGTTTTATGTTCTGGAGAGTTATTTGTAGTTATTAAATTTAATGCCACATGCTTACAAGGGAAAACATTTCCTGTTGCGCTTAGATAAAATTGGTTATTAACTTTACCTTCACAATGAACATGTGGTGCAAATTTTATTTTTCTCTCTGTATATATGTCGTCTTGTTTGACTGTTTTTAGAGTGTCCAGAGAGATAAGATTGTAGTCAGGCATTTCCTGTTTAATTACTTTCTTAATAGGTTTCTTTTCTTCTACAACTTCATTATTATAAACAAAACCTGTAAACTTATATTCTTGGGATAACTCTTTGGCTTTTAATACATCTGATTCTTGTGAAAGATGAGTTTGTGTATAATTCCAAAACACTCTTGCGCCTCCTTCAATAAGAACTTTGGCTCTATCTAATATGTCTTTGCCTGGATTAGATGTATCAATATTAAATGTTATGTTACCTATGTTCTTTGTTATCTCTACAAATAATAAACCTAAATTAGCCCACCATTCTTCATCATTACTCTTTCCTTCTGTAACTATGTCTACTGCAATACCCCAATTACCCATAAGGTATTGGCATATATCAAATAACTCTGGATTATTAATAGGGTCGCCTTGTAAGCCATCCATTTTAACTCTCTTAATTTTTGCTTTAGTAATAAAATCTAAATTAAAAGAATCTTCTATTTGTTCTACTTTTAAATTATTGCCTTCATCATCAGATACTTCCATTTGTACTCTTTCAGGTAACCATGGATATAGATCTGTTTCCCTATTGTAATTAAGTTCTAATTGTTTCTTTGTGAAGTCCTCATACCAATAAGGTAGAACAACTATATCACCTTCTGTTTTTTCTGGGTAGTTATGATTTGTATTTTGTATAAATGGTAACTCAGGTACTACATTACTATAGAACGCTCCCTCAAAAGAATGATTTTCAAATGTCATTTGATCTTCCATATCATCCCACTTTGTTAGAATATTTTCTACCTTTTCATTTCTATGGCAAAAGAAAGCTAGGTTACCGTCTTCCAAATATAATTTGTCTATTCCTTTTGTTTTATATGTAAAGAATGATTTAGGATTATTTAATATAACATTTGGTGTTATAAAAATAGATCTTTCTCCTGGTTGAGTATGTTGCATTATATCTATTTCAATCCAGTCTTTGCCATACTTAGGTACATGGAAGTTTATGCCTTGTAAATAACCATCTTTTTTCTTTGTAGATTCTAAAATTTTATTTTCATCATCATTAATGAATGCGTAAAAGACAAAAGGATCTACTAATAGCTTTTTGCACTGCGTATAAAAAGCATTTATTTGTGTCTGCGAGTAGTTACTATCTAGCTGATTTGCTATAATTGTTACCATGCCATAATCTCAATAAGTTCTCATCTTCTAATTCATCTATTTTAATTTGTTTATTGTTAGACTTTAAAACATCTACATTGAATAAACAAATTTTACAATCTTCTCTATATTTATGCCTCTCTAAATCCTCTGGAAATTGTCTACCTCTATTGTAAGAGTAAACCCATTCATGAGGAATATTATTCCAGAAGTCTCTTTGTCTCCAATAGTGATAGTTATCTGTTCCTTTCCAGAATGTTCTGAATATTTGTTGCTCTTCTTGTACAGCATCCCAGAATATATGCTCACATTGGTCCATGTTCCAACACATCATACTAGAGTTATAGTAAGTGCCTCTGACATCAATAAACTTTCTGTCATGTATATGTTTTGGATTCTGCCAATTGGAATGTATAATTCTAGGCTTAAGAGCTAATTCATCTAAGTCTGATATATCACCATGAATAAGAACATCTAAATCTAAATAACACCATTTACCTTCAAACCCTAACCAACGATGAGAATTAAATACTAAAAATTTTGCCCTGTCCCAACAATAATTTTCTTTACCGAACCAATAGTCTGGGTGTAAAGGATCTATATCAGGTATCTCAGCAGTTGAACATTTTAAATCCTTACTATCATCTGTAAAGCATGTAAATGTAAAGTCATGTTTATAATGTTCCTGTACCATACGATACAGATTGTTCACATATTCAGGTGAGTATTTAGTCCCCCACTTGATGCATACAAAGTTCATCATATTCTTTTTCAATCTCCGGGTATTGTGCTTGCCCATTTAATAAGCATATTGTATATTCAGGTCTATATTTTCTACCTGCGAACATATATGAATACACCTCTTCATTAGGTAAGTGTTCAAATGTAAATCCCTCATGGTATAAGAATGTATCATCTCCATAAGGATATTGTTTATTGTATTTATGTTTGTTCATAGAATACTTTAGCCATATATGACTAGCATCTTTCCAAAGCATTACACTTGAATTAAAATTACTTAGAGGGTGCTTGCCATGATATGGAAACTCATCTATAGGCATTTCCTTTATACCTTTATCTTTCCACCATGTATATGCTATAACAGGATTGTTTACACAATAATCAAACAAATGATCTAAGTCTTTTTGTAGTCTTACATCTAAGTCTAAGTATAGAATTGTCTCACCAGGGTTTGCTTTTATTTGGAATAACTTTAATTTTTCCATATTTCCCTCGGGTTCATGTTCTATATAAATAACTTTGATATCGGGGTGTAAACCTTTAGGGTCATCAGTTACGCAAATGTAATTATACTTACCCTCGGTATGTTCGTAAATAGAATTTACAGCGTCTGAGCTGTATTTCTCACCATATTTTAATGTTAAAATAGTTTTCATTGTAATCACTTTTATTTATAAATAAGACTATAGAACATTTTAAGAGAAAATTGTAGATGGCCAGTATATCAAATATCGTAATAGACCAAGGAACGACATTTAGTTTGGAGTTAAATCTCACAAATGATGATGCAAGTGCCAAGAATTTAGCAAATTATACAGTAACTTCCCAAATGAGGAAGTCTTATGATGCTGCTACATTCACAAACTTTACGACAGCGAAAGTAGATAATACTGGAAAAGTTACAATATCACTCACAGCAGCCGAAACGGCAGCTTTAAAAAGTGGCAGATATGTTTATGATATAGAAATAGCTTCTTCATCAGAAACATTAAGAGTACTCGAAGGAATAGTAACCGTAACACCAAATGTTACAAGGGCATAGGAGATAAAGAATGGCAGTTAATGTAAGTGCTACACAAAATCCAATTAGTGTATCAGTAAGTACTGGTTCAACAAGGGTAGTAACATCGACAACTTCCGGTTCAGCTATAGCCACAGCTACTACGATCGAGAACTTACAGGGAGTTGACACTTCCGCAAAACAGAATGGTTACACACTAGTTTATGATGGTACAAGTGGAAATTGGACAGCAGCACCTGCTTCAGATGTTGCATCTTCAATAACTGCTATTGATGGTGGGACTTTTTAATTATATTATATAAAGCTTTATATCATTAATATTTAAATATAGACATTTAACTAGGAGAAAATAAATGGCAACAACAATTCAAATTAAAAGATCTACAGGATCATCAGCTCCAGCAGCTTCTGATTTAGTAGAAGGTGAATTAGCGTATGCAGAAGATAGATCCGGTTCAGGTGCCTCGGCGAAACTATACATTTCATCTATTGATTCAGGTGGAAATGAAGCCATCCAAAGTATTGGAGGTAAATACTACACAGATCTCGTAGACGCAGCGACGAATGCTAATACAGCATCCGCTCTCGTTAAAAGAGATGGCAGTGGTAATTTCAACGGGGGAACTATTACTGGTTCCACACTTACAGACGGTACGGCAAGTATCGCTTCTGGAGCTATTACAGGAGCTACAAATGTAACAGCTTCTGGAACAGTACAGTTTGGATCTTTATCAGACGGCACAATTACAGCTACAGCGTTTGTTGACGAAGATAATATGGCATCAGATAGTGCCACACTTATCCCTACTCAACAATCTGTTAAAGCTTATGTCGATGCACAAACTACAGCTATTGACGTAGATGTAGCTGGTGACTCTGGTACAGGAGCTATTACAGACGCTGAAACATTCACTATTGCAGGTGGTACAGGTATCACAACGGCAATGTCCGGCAATACTCTTACAGCTACACTAGATAACACAGCGGTATCAGCAGGATCATATGGTTCAGCAAGTACTATTCCTGTTATCACAGTTGACGCTCAGGGTAGGGTAACAGGTGTATCAACAGCTTCTACAAGTTCTTCACTAACAATTGGAGCCGATAGTGGTTCTGATGATGTGGTAACTGTAGGAACAGATACGCTTAACTTTACAGGTACAGCAAACGAAATCGAAACAACGGTTTCAAATAACACAATAACTATTGGTTTACCAGACGATGTTACTATTGGCGGAAACGCTACAGTTTCAGGTAACCTAACAGTTTCAGGAACTACAACTACTGTAGACTCCACAACACTATCCGTGGCAGATCCATTGATCTCACTAGCTACTGGAAACAACACATCTGATGTCGTAGACATTGGTCTATATGGTTTAATGGACACTAGTGGTTCACAAGACTTATATGGTGGTTTTTTCAGAGACGCTAATGACTCAGGTAAATGGAAAATCTTCCAGAGCTTACAAGAGGCTCCTACAACCACTGTTAATACAAGTGGAACAGGATATGCAGCTGGTACATTAGTAGCAAACCTAGAATCATCTAGTGCTACAATTACTGGTGGTACAATCACAGGTATTACTGATCTAGTAGTAGCTGATGGTGGTACTGGCGTTAGCTCTTTTACAAGTAAAGGTATCATTTATGGTAACGGAACAGGTGTTTTACAAGTTACAGCAGCTGGCACCGAAGGTCAAATATTACAAGCAGGTTCAGGTGGTACACCAGAATTTGGTAATGTTGACGGCGGTACATACTAACATTATAGAATAGGAATATTATTGAAATGGACGAACAATTATTAAATGAATATATTAATAACTTGGCTAATCAAGTAAATACTTTGAACCAAGAAAATATTTTATTAAAAACAAGACTCGGTTTATTAGAAAGACGAGAACAGGAAAGATTAAAACAGGAAGAACTAGTTAAACAAACAATGTCGCCACAGGAACAGGCTCCTCAACCGGAGCCTACTCCTAGTCCAGAACCAGGAAGTACATTTGCTTATACTCCGGAAGCGGAAGAGACAAAAATTGAAGAACCAGAACAAACTGTTGAAGAACCTATTAAGGAAGAAGAGCCCAAGATTAAATATAAAAGGGCTAAAAGACCTAAAGGTTATAATCGAGAAGTTGATGGCCCTTTGCCATTAATTCCTGAGGAAGCAAACTTATAAACAGAATCATAAAATAGGAAAACAAGAATGGCAACAGTAATTAAAATTAAAAAGTCAGAAACGGCTTCTTCAGCACCAACTACTAGTGATCTAGTGGCAGGTGAAGTTGCACTTAATACAGCAGATAAGAAATTGTATGTTAGGGATTCTAACAGTTCAATTATTACCGTAGCGAATTTTACAGAGAGTGACCAATCGTTAGTTTTTCCAACAGGAGATTATGGTTCGGTAGCAAGCAGTTTAAGTACTGATGCTTTCGGTGAATTGTTGGATCAAATATACGATCTAAACACTGCAATAAAATATCGCTTGGCAACTGAAGATTTAGGAGCACTTAGCTAATAACACTATTTAACAGGAGACAATAGATGGCAGTTACAGTACAGTTTAGAAGAGGCACAGCAGCACAGAACAATTCGTTCACAGGGGCTGTCGGTGAGCTTTCGATAAACACAACAAATAATTCTATTAGGGTCCATGATGGGAGTACAGCAGGCGGAACCGAGTTAATGCTCGCTTCGGCAGGTAACATTAGTGGAAACATTCCAATAGGAAATGTTTCTGGAACAATATCAGCTAGCGCATTGGACGATGGGTCTAGCATAGACGGCGGAACATATTAAATTAGGAGACAATAATGCCAACACAAGTACAATTTAGACGTGGTACAACCACTCAAAATGATAACTTTACAGGTGCAGTGGGTGAGATTTCCGTAGATACTACGCTAGATACAATCCGAGTCCATGATGGTTCAACAGGTGGCGGACACAGACTTGCCAAATACTCTGACATAAGTGCAGGGGATATTACGGCAGTCGTGGCAGGCACAGGACTTTCAGGCGGAGCAACTAGCGGTAGTGCTACAGTAAACTTATCACACTTAGGCCTAGAAAGCTTATCAGACCCAAATGATGATCAAATTATATTTTGGGATGACAGCGCAGGAGCTACTGCGTTTTTAGACATAGGCGGTTCTTTATCAATATCAGGAACTACGCTTACAGGAACAGACACCAATACTACTTATTCAGCAGGAACAGGTGTTACACTTACAGGTACAACTTTTAGTATACCTCAGGTCATAACAACAACTTCAAATCCAACTTTTAACACAGTAATTGCAACAGGTTTAACTGATGCAGATGCTGATACAAAAATCCAAGTAGAAGAATCTTCAGACGAAGACAAGATTAGATTCGATGCAGCTGGCACAGAAGTTATGAACATGACATCAACAGGACTTTTTCCAAGTGCAGATGATACATTTGCATTAGGTAGCTCATCATATCAATGGAGTGATTTATATGTAGGTCCTGGATCACTATATGTTAATGGACAAAAAGTATTAGAAGATTCCTCAGGTTCAATTGTTGTATCTGCGGATGCTAACCAAAATGTTAGTGTACAAACATCAGGTTCTGGAGACGTCCAATTGGATGCTACAGGAACTGGTCTTATTGCACTTAAATCTACAGTACAGATTGAGGACGGTAATAATATTACTAACTCAGCAGGTAATGGAATTACATTTGGTTCAGGTCTAATATCAGACTCACTTACATCAAAATCTACTAATACTAATTTAGTGTTAGCAGGTAATGGTACAGGTAATGTCCAAGTTAGTGATAACCTAACTGTAACAGGAGACTTTACAGTATCAGGAACTACAACCACAGTAAGCTCTACAACATTAACAGTTGCAGATAAAAACATTACAGTGGCCCAAGGTGCAGCGGACGCAGCAGCAGCTAACACAGCAGGACTAACAGTAGATGGAGCGTCAGCAACATTAACTTATACATCCTCAGACGATAGATGGAACTTTAATAAGAACTTAAATGTAACCACAGTTTACGGTAACCTAACAGGTAATGTAACAGGTAACATTAGTGGTTCATCAGGATCAACAACAGGTAACGCAGCAACAGCAACAGCCCTAGCAAATGCTAGAACTCTTGGTGGCGTATCTTTTGATGGTACTGCAAATATTAACCTTCCAGGTGTTAACTCATCAGGTAACCAAGACACCTCAGGTAATGCAGGCACAGCTACAGTTTTAGCAACAGCTAGAACAATTGGTGGTGTTTCCTTTAACGGCTCAGCAGACATTAACTTGCCTGGTGTGAACGCAGAAGGTAATCAAAATACTACTGGTAACGCAGCTACAGCAACAGCACTTGCAACAGCAAGGACTCTATCCTTTACAGGCGATGTAACAGGTACAGGAGACTTTGACGGTTCAGGTAACTTGGCTACTGCATTAACTATTGCAGCAAATAGTGTTGCATTAGGAACTGACACTACTGGTAATTATATGGCACAAGTAAGTGGCGGAGATGGTATTACTATTTCTCATACACAGAGCGAAGGCTCTACAGCTACTATTACTGGAACGGCTATATATAATGTTAGTGGTACAAAATTAAATTAAGGTAGGAATGTATGGCTTTAGCAAGTAGAACAGATTTACAGGATTATTGTTTAAGGAGACTTGGACACCCTGTAATTGAAATTAATGTTGACGATGCTCAACTCTCAGATCGTATAGACGATTCTTTGCAGTTCTTTCAAGAGTATCATTTCGATGGTGTTGAAAAGACATTCGTTAAACATCAAATTACAGGCTCTAAACTAAAGCTAACTGCTAACCTTGGTGGTAATTTTACAAAGGGAGAAACTTTAACAGGAGGAACTTCCGGTGCAACTGCTCTATTTGATTCAACAGATTCAACAGCACAGTTTTTACTTATAGAACAAATTAAATCAGGAACCTTTGTAGCATCAGAAACAGTAACAGGTAATATATCAGGAGCAACAGCAACATTAGGAGCAACAGATTTTTATACTAAAGGTGATATTGAAAACGGCTATTTGCCAATAAGTAACAATATCATAGGTATAACCCGTGTCTTTAATTTTGGTGGAGCAGCTACAAACAATACAAAAGACGGACAACTGTTTGATCTAATGTATCAGTTTAGAATGAATGATCTTTATAATTTAATGGGAGCAGACATGATATATTATTCTGTCGTTCAATCCCATTTAACAACATTAGAACAACTGTTGGTAGGACAACGACAAATTCGTTGGAATAGAAAAACAGATAGACTTTATATAGATACAGATTGGGATAAAACATACAACATAGGTGACTTTGTTGTAGCAGAAGCTTATGCTATTTTAGATCCAGCAACATATACAGAAGTCTATGATGATATGTTCTTAAAGAAATATACAACAGCATTATTTAAAAAACAATGGGGCGATAATCTGAAGAAATTTGCAGGTATTCAAATGCCAGGTGGTGTAACATTAAATGGAGAAACCATTTTTAACGAGGCAGTACAAGAGATAGCACAAATTGAACAGGAGATGCAACTAAAATACGAATTACCTCCTCAATTTATGATAGGATAATACTATGCCAACCAATTTCTTTTTTCAAAATGGCGGTGGTATAGGTAATACGGCAGAAGGTCGTTTAATTGAAGACCTTATTATTGAAAGCCTAAAAATATATGGACATGATGTCTTTTATTTACCTAGAACACTAGTTAAAAAAGATACAATCTTTGATGAGGATACTCTGTCTAGTTTCACACAGGCATATCCTATAGAAATGTATTTGGAAAATGTGCAAGGCTTCGAAGGACAAGGCGATATTTTTACAAGATTTGGTATGGAAGTTAGGGATCAAGCTACTTTCATATTAGCAAAAAGAAGATGGGAAGACATGGTACAAAGACAAGCTATTGTACCTACACAAGCAGCCAGACCTTCCGAAGGAGATTTAATTTACTTTGATAAGACTAAGTCTTTATTTGAAATTAAATATGTAGATTTTCAAAATCCATTTTATCAGGCAAACCAATTACATGTATTTAGATTAACAGTTGAACTATTCGAGTACAGCTCAGAAGATTTAAACACAGGCATTGCAGCTATAGATGGCATAGAAACAAAATACTCTCAGGATATGTTAGAGTATCAAATGATGTTAGAAGATGGAACTCTATTACTTAAAGAAGATAGTGGTAGTTTAATTAACGAAGCTTATCAAACAAGTGTATCTGAACCAATAGATAATCAAGACTTTGATAGTTTAATTACATTAGAAGGCATACTAGACTTTAGTGAGAGAAATCCATTTGGTGAAATAGGAGCATAATATGTTTAAGGATAAACACTTCTACAATCAACATATAAGAAAAGGCATTATAGCCTTTGGAACACTATTCAATGATATAAACATTGAAAGAAAGAATTCAGCAGGTGCAGTTACACAAGCACTTAGAGTCCCTTTATCTTATTCTACTAAACAAAAGTTTATGACTAGGATAGCAAGGGTAACAGATACAACTACACGAGGCGAAGTAGCATTAACATTACCCAGAATGGGTTTTGAAATTAATGGTTTAAATTACGATCCAGCAAGAAAAGTACAACCTATTCAGAAAACAAAGGTTGTAGGAACAGGTGATGATACAAATACAGTAAGACAGGTGTTTGCTTCTGCTCCATGGAACATGGATTTAGCATTATATATATTTGCGAAGAACCAAGATGATGGGTTACAAATATTAGAACAAATTGTTCCTTATTTTAATCCTGATTTTAATGTTACAATTAATGATCTTCCAGAGATGGGGATTAAAAGAGACTTAAAAATAACTTTAGATAATGTTAGTTATGAAGATGAATACGAAGGCGAATATGCCAATAGACTTAGTGTCGTTTGGACACTTAATTTTACTATGAGACTCAACTTTTATAGTCATGTAAGTAATGCAGATGTAATTAAAACTGCTATTGCTAATATATTTAACGAGGATGGTAACGCATTGACACCATGGAGTCTAAGTAAAACAGGTTCTAATAAAGGAACAGTAACAGCATCTGTTAATCCTTTGTCTGCCACACCGGCTGACTCGTATACATTCTTGGAGGAATTTGATGAAAACTACGAAGAATAGCGGATTTGAAGAATTAGATAAAGCGTTTAAAACAAAAGAAATAACAAAAGCTTTAGAAACTAATCTTAGAAAAACCGAAGAAGAGAGACAACTCCCAGCAGTAGGCATGTCAGAAGAAGACAAAGAGGCCCTACATGCAAAACAACAAGAAGAAGATTTACAATACGCTAGGTCTATACTAAAACAGGCAGAGGCATATAATGCTGAGGCTATTGAAGGTATATTGCATATAGCTAGAAACTCAGATCAACCCCGTGCTTATGAAGTAGCCGGAGGCCTAATTAAAAACTTACAAGACACAGCCAAAGATATGCTAGAAGTACAAGAAAAACATAAGCGTATTACAGATGATGGTTCTAAAGGTAAGAATATTAAAACACAGAACAACATGTTCGTAGGTAGTACAAAGGATTTACTACAAGCATTGAAAGGCGAACAAGCCAAAACAATAGAAGGCGAAGTACAAGAAAAAGATGGCGACTGAGCAAGTATCATATCACGGTAATCCTAATCTTAAACCATTAGCATATCAGCACGATTTTACTA
>ERZ802830.3251-NODE-3251-length-14009-cov-6.03297_pt1 | contig 14009 bp, 10 predicted proteins | sample MGYA00345654_ERZ802830 | MGnify/ENA primary metagenome ERZ802830 (study PRJEB30503, sample SAMEA104212375) | marine metagenome | biome: Westerlies Biome; feature: [SRF] surface water layer (ENVO:00010504) within the epipelagic zone...; material: water... | reverse complement strand
AAAAATATTTCTGTTCAGCTCGTTTCACCAAAAGACTTATCCATGCCAAAAGATATCGTAGAAGAGATGAAAAGTAATGGATTATCAGTTATCGAGTCAGAAAAAATTGAATCGAGTATATCTCATGTAGATATCGTTTATTCTACTAGAATTCAAGAAGAGAGATTTACTAGCAAAGATGAAGCTGATGTATATCGTGGGAAGTTTAGGTTAAATCAAGCTGTCTACACCGCTCATTGTGAGCCTAATACAGTAATTATGCATCCGATGCCTAGGGATTCAAGAAAAGAAGCTAACGAGCTAGACAAAGATCTAGATGATAATCCAAATTTGGCTATTTTTCGCCAGACAGATAATGGTTTGCTTGTCCGCATGGCTTTATTTGCGATGACTTTAGATGTTGTACATTTAGTAAAGAAAAGCTCTTCAGATGTGCCGTGGCACAACCTCCGCTAACTTATAAAAAATACTACCTTATATAAATAGAAAAGCCATTTTGATTATGAATGAATTTGACGATATTAGACCTTATTTCGACAGTGAGGTGAGTACTGTTTTAGCTAGACTTTCTAATAGCTCAGAATTTATAGATACATTGTTGTCTATTAATTATCCGAGATTACATCGCTGGCTGCCCTGGCTAGTTAGACCCATCATTTCTTATAAGTTGCGATTAGCATTTTCAAAAATCAAAAAGGTAAGCGATCTTCATAAGGCTATGAGAGTAAGTCTTGGAAAACTACTGATAGAGACTGATAGCTTTTTGACTATTAGTGGTCTTGAAAAATTAGAACGAAAAACACACTATCTTTATATAAGCAATCACAGGGATATAGCGATGGATCCAGCTTTCTTAAATGTAGCCTTGATCGACGACGGCAGGGATACGGCAAGAATAGCTATAGGCGATAATCTACTTAAAAAAGAATTTGTGTCTGATTTGGCTCGCGTTAATAAAAGTTTCGTTGTTAAGAGATCTGTACAAGGGCGAAGAGAAAAACTTACAGCTTTAACTAAATTGTCTCGTTATATTCGATATTCTTTGATTGAGGATAAGTCTTCAGTTTGGATAGCACAACGTGAGGGACGAGCAAAGAATGGTCTAGACAGAACGGAACCAGCTCTACTGAAAATGTTAAACTTAAGCAAAGAAAAATCTCAAACCTTTGGAACTGCCTTGAGCGAGCTAAATATTGTGCCAGTATCTATTTCATATGAATTTGATCCCCTTGATATTGATAAGAGTATGGAGCTAGCTGAAAAATATAAAACAGGATCTTATGAAAAAAATGAGGATGAAGATTTCTTTAGTATATATAAAGGCATCGTTGGGCGAAAAGGCTCAGTACATATAGCTTTCGGGGACCCCCTGAAAATAGACTTCATGTCCGCTGATGAGGCTGCACTCTCTATTGACCAACAAATTATCAGAAACTATAAACCACATGCGACCAACCTGTTGGCTTACCATAAGCTATATAAATCTAATGATATAACTAAGGAGATGGCAGCTAAACTTCAGTGTGATTGGACCAAAATAACCGATGAATTTAATAAAAGAATAGAAGCCCTTGATCCTGTATGCCAAAAAATTATTCTTGAGATGTACGCTAATCCAATATTACAAAATATTGATAAAAAGAAATGACCCTAGAAATAGATATACAAAAAAAGATTCAAGAGGGCTATAGAAAGTTTCTAGAAAACAATAGTTTGCGTTCAAGAGTAGGACAAAAACAGATGATTTCTTTAGTTGCCAATACAGTTGCTAATATAAAGCAAGATGCATCAGGTCAAAGAAATTCTGATAATGGTATTTGCGTAGTCGAGGCTGGAACGGGCACTGGTAAAACTATCGCATATTTATTATCAACACTTCCTTTAGCAAGATTAACAGGGAAGCAGGTTGTTGTGTCAACAGGAACAGTTGCGTTACAAGAACAGCTTGTTAATAAAGATATCCCTATGTTACTGAAAAGTGCAGATTGGAATTACAGTGTGAGTCTTGTAAAAGGCCGTGGACGATATCTCTGTCCCCTGAGGCTAGAGCAATGCCTAGATGGGGCTAAGGCAAAAGAGAGTGGCGTATTTTTATTTGACGATGAGGTTAATTTCAACCCTTCAGAAAATATAATAAAAAAATATCTCACAATGGATAAAGCTATAAGCGATGGCACTTGGCTTGGTGATAGAGATAGCTGGCCTGATATTTTAGAAGACATAGACTGGAGACCTCTGACAGTCAATCGAAGTCAGTGCGCAGGACGAAAGTGTAGATATATTACAAAGTGTTGTTTTTTTAAAGCTAGAGATGATATAGAAAAATCTGAATGTATTGTTGCTAACCATGACTTAGTAATGGCTGATTTAGCTCTGGGCGGAGGAGTTATTTTACCAGCTCCAGAAGATACAATTTATATCTTTGACGAAGCTCACAAGATAAGCTCGACAGCAATCAATCATTTTTCAAGTCAATGTCGATTAAAAAGTTCAACAAATTGGTTGGGTCAGATAAAAAAACAAATATCAGCAAAGCACCTGCTTTTTAAGGATGCTCCAATAGTACAAGACTACTTTGAAAAAATTAGTGATGCCGCAGATATATCCGAAAAACTTATTGGGTTAAGCTACCCTGTATTTGAAAAATATATTGAAAAAAATGATGTCGGTAAATCATTATTTAACTTTTCTCGTGGTGATCCTGGGGATGAGATTAGAGAAATATCTGAAAATATTTCAAAAGAGCTAAATACTTTTTCCAATCTTACAAAGACACTATCCGAAAAATTAACTGATATAATGGATGATCTTCACTTCCCTATTCCGAGGGTAGATCTAGAGCAGTTATTTCAACAAATAGGTTCCTGGCAAGGCAGAGCTGAATCAATTAAGCAATTATGGCAAAGCTATTCTCAGAGTTCTCATCATGATTTAGAAACTGAGGACAATGATATGACAATTCAACATGAAAGATCTCCAAGCGCTAGATGGCTATCAATTGAAGAGTCGAATTTAGGAAATATAGATATCTGCCTATCTTCTTCTCCAACAGATGCTGGAGGTATACTTCAGATGAATTTATGGAAACATTGCTATTCTGCAATACTCACCTCAGCTACAATAAGAACGCTGGGAAGTTTTAACAATTTTAAAAAAAATGTTGGTTTGCCCAGTAACTCGGAGTGCAAAGCAGTGGAAGGCGCCTTTAATTTTTTCAACGCAGGTTCTCTTCTGGTTCCAGACATAGGGGTTGATGCAGGTGATTCAACAGCACACACAGCCGCCCTCATAAAAAAATTACCTCAATTAATTGATTCCAACGAGGGAACACTAGTTTTATTTTCCTCTCGCCGACAAATGGATCAAGTTTTCGATGGACTTTCTGGAGATTTTAAGAAGAACATATTGACTCAAGGGCTGTTTACCCATCACGAAATCGTTTGTCGCCATAAACAAGCTATAGACGAGAATAATGGTAGCATTATTTTTGGATTAGCAAGCTTTGCTGAAGGTATGGATTTTCCTGGTGATTATTGTCGACATGTGATTATTGCAAAGATACCTTTTTCAGTGCCTGATGACCCTATTTATAGAACGCTGTCTGAATGGATTGAAGAGCAGGGGGGCAACCCTTTTATGGAGTTAATGTTACCTGAAGCATCGATAAGATTGCATCAAGCATGTGGAAGACTCATCAGAAGCGAAGCTGATACCGGGAGGGTTACAATTTTAGACCGCCGAATTTTAACTAAGCGTTACGGCGAAAAACTATTAGCTGACTTGCCTCCATTTAGCAGGAAATTTTAATATGTTAAAGTTTTAATTAATAGTTGATTGAGTCAAACTTTTTTTGGATAGCCAATTTAATATTTTCTGCATCCAAGCCCGCTTGGTTTAATTGGTATTTCCTGCTCCCATGAGAGATAAATTTATCTGGGAGTCCAATATGCAGTATGTTAACTTTTGCCTTTGAAAGAGCTAAGTGTTCACCCACAGCACTGCCGGCTCCTCCAGCGATTGCGTTATCCTCAATAGTCACTAGCAGAATATTCTCTTTGGATAGTTTCTCTATTAGAGCCTCATCTAATGGCTTGACAAAGCGCATATCAATAACCGTAGCATTAAGTTTAGAGCCTACCTCCTTAGCTGTTTCTAGCAGTGCCCCAAAATTTAATATTGCTATCAACTCCCCTTCTTGAACAACTTCACCTTTACCTATACAAAGAGCAGTCATTTTTTTGTTTACTTCTACTCCTGGACCAACCCCTCGTGGATATCGCACTGCAGCGCAGCCATCATATATAAATCCAGTATAAAGCATCTGACGAGTTTGATTTTCATCAGACGGTGTCATAATAATGAGATTTGGAATACATCTGAGAAAGGTTATATCGAAGCTACCCCCATGGCTTGCACCATCTTCTCCAACAAGCCCTGCTCTATCTATGGCAAATAGTACATTTAAATCTTGAAGAGCCACATCATGAATGAGCTGATCATAGGCTCGTTGTAAAAAGGTAGAATAAATAGCAACTACAGGTTTAATACCCTCGCATGCCAAGCCAGCCGCTAGTGTGACAGCATGTTGTTCTGCTATAGCAACATCATAAAAACGGTCTGGATAACGCTGAGAAAAATCAACCATGCCAGACCCTTCACACATCGCTGGAGTTATAGCTACAAGAGACAAATCCTCATGTGCCATGTCACATAACCAGTCGCCAAAAATTTGCTGGTATTTCTTCTTATTTTGTTTTGTTGGTTTTAATTGTTCGTCTTTAGTTATGCTTGATTCAATTTTATTTAAAGCATGGTAACCAACAGGATCTGATTCTGCCGGGCCGAAGCCTCTACCTTTTTGTGTTATAGTATGAAGTAAAATTGGACTTGAGAGTGATTTTAAGTTACCTAAAGTTTTTATAAGAAGAGGTAAATTGTGGCCGTCTATAGGCCCTATATAATTGAAGCCAAGTTCTTCAAATACAATTCCTGGGGCAACCATCGCTTTGAGATGAACCTCAGTCTTTTTTACAAACGCAGAAGCAGCAGGGACTGCCTTAAGTACCTTTTTTCCACCTTCACGTATTGTGTTGTAAAAACGACTAGACCATATTTTAGAAAAATATGTAGCAAGACCACCTACATTATGTGAAATCGACATATTGTTATCATTTAGCACAACTAATAGATCGGCATCGGTGTGGGCGGTATGATTGAGTGCCTCAAAAGCCAGTCCTGCTGTCATAGCTCCAGCACCAATAATTGCTACAGTTTTTGTATTTTTCTCTTTAAGCTTTGAGGCAAGAGCCATACCTAACGCTGCACTAATTGAGGTGCTTGAGTGACCAACCCCAAAGGTATCATATTTACTTTCTCGTCGATGAGGAAAAGGTGATAATCCTTCAGCCTTGCGAATAGTAGTAATCTCTTCCCTTCTACCAGTCAAAATTTTATGTGGGTATGCTTGATGACCAACGTCCCAAACTAGTTTATCTTCTGGGGTGTCAAAGATATAATGAAGGGCGATAGTTAATTCGACAGCGCCAAGTCCCGCACCAAAATGACCACCGCTTTGCCCAACACTAAATAAAAGGTAACTCCTTAACTCATCCGCCAACATAAGTAATTGTTCTGAACTAAGACTCCTCATTTCAGATGGATTATTTATAGTATCGAGCAGAGGGGTTTCTGGTCTTTCGAGGGGTATGCTGTCAAAGGTTTTTGTCATCTATTTCATGTCCACAGTTAGAATATAATAATACACTAAATTTCTGGTAAATTTATTTTAGATGAGCTTCTTAATCGAGATCATTATTTTAAAATATAATGGGTGCCTAGAATTTTCTGCTTATAACATAATCAGCAATCGCTCTTAATTGTTTTGCATTACCATCAAAAATTTCAAGCGCAGCTATTGCCGATTCATGAAGTTGCAGCGCTTTTTTTCTGGCGCCATCTAGACCAAGAAGTTTAACATAAGTAGCTTTATTAAGTGCTTGATCTGAGCCAGCTAATTTTCCAATTATTTTAGTCTCACCTGAAACATCAAGAATGTCATCTTGGACCTGAAATGCTAAGCCAATAGATATACCATAATTTTTTAGAGCGTCGAGCTGTAATTTAGTTGCTTTACCTGTAGATAGAGCACCCATAATTATACTTGCAAGAATTAATGCACCAGTTTTTTTATGGTGCATTAGCTCCAATTCTTCAAGTGTCAAAAACCGATTAACAGAATTAATATCTATTGCTTGGCCTTTAACCATACCCTCAGGCCCAGCAGCATTTGCTAGAGAGCTTACCAGCGTTAGAGATATCTTAGGAGAAACCTTGTTGAGTTTTGTAAGCTGAATAAAAGCTAAAGACTGTAAAGCATCTCCCGCAAGTATGGCAAGAGCTTCGCCAAAAACAACATGACATGTCGGTTGGTTTCTTCTTAGGCTGTCATCATCCATTGATGGCAAGTCATCGTGTATTAGGGAGTAAGCATGAATTAATTCAACCGCCATGGCTACAAAGTCGATATCTTCTGTCAACTCACCTAAAGCCTCAGCTGTAGCGTATGTTAACGTAGGTCGTAAGCGTTTACCGCCATTTAAAACACTATAAATGATAGCTTCCTTAAGTAGATTGTTACCATCATTTTTTTCATTTAGAACATAAGTTAACTTTTTATTAACTCTTTGTTGGCAATACTTTAAGAAATTGGCAAAATTTTCGTTTTTCATTAAGTTTTATCGGCGTCGGATTTTTCGTGAGTACTTATTTCCGAAGTTAATGCCTCAACTTTTAGCTCAGCATCTTTTAGGGCTTGCTGACATTCGCGGGTAATTTTAATTCCATCCTCAAAAAACTTGAGAGAATCTTCAAGACTTAAAGAACCCTTCTCCATATCATTTACTATTTTTTCTAGTGCATTTAATTTTTTTTCAAAATCAATGGTTTTGTTCGACTCTGTCAATTTTACGCTCCCCGTCGTTTAATACTGAACATTAGCTGAGGAATCTCGTTCGGTCAAATATCAATGAGTGAGATTATTTAAAAGGACGATTTTACCAGTATGCCCAAATACTTCCATTTGACTATGAGCTTTAATAATATCCGATAGAGGATATATAGAATCAATAATCGGTTTGATTTTATGTTTCGTCAAAAAATCTAACATATCACTGAACTCAGCATTGCTACCCATAGTTGTCCCTTGGATACGTATATGATTAAAAAATACTTTCCCCATTGGAAGCCCTTCAGGTGGTCGACCTGCCGTGGACCCGAAGAATACATAACGACCTCCTGGCAAAAGAGTATCGAGTGCTTCATTAAATAAATTTCCTGCAGCGCTATCTATCACGACATCAAAACCACCTGATTGCTCAAATAATTTTTTATAGCAACCCTCAATATTGTAATTTTCACCTGCAGTTACACCGAGTTTTATAGCATCATTAATTTTTTCTCTACTACTACTACTGACATAAACTTTAGCCCCAAGATGCAAACACCAGAGCATAACAAAAGTAGATACCCCACCCCCTGCACCAGTTACTAAAACTTTTTGGCCTTTACATACTTCAGCTTGCGTAACTACTGCTCGCCAAGCAGTAAGTCCAGCGAGTGGAACAGCAGCAGCTTGCTCCCAACTCAGATATTCTGGCTTGGCATAGACATCTTTTGCAGGGCTACAAATATACTCTGCAAAAGTGCCTTGATCTGGCATTCCGAGCACTCGAAAATTTGGTCCATAATAAATTTCACTTTCTCCCCATTCCCTAGCTGGATATAGCATTACTTCTTTTCCAATCATATCGGGGCTTATACCCTCACCGACTTTATCAATAACACCAGCACCATCTGAACCAGCAATACATGGTATTTTGGTGCCAGGGTATCCCCCTCTTGTAATCCAGTAATCTCTTCTGTTTAGTGCCGAAGCCACGATTTTTACACGCACTTCTCCTGATGAAGGTTCGGGCATCTTGATATCTTTTATTTCTAGGCAATTTGGCCCATTTATATCTTTTAGTATTGCAGCTTTCATGCATTCTCCTCCATAAAAATAATAGTTGCATTTTATAAGTTTTTTCAGTAAAAATTTAGTTTTGTGTTTAATATTTATATAGAATGGTTAATTATATGAATAAATATAAATTCTTGTTAATTTAATTTTGGGAGCAATAATGTCATTACTTAAGAACTTAGTTTTTTTGCTTTTTATTTGTAGCTTTTCTCTAAAAACATACGGCGCACTTCCCTTATCGGACGACTCTGGCAATAAACTCCCATCACTTTCTTCAATGCTAAAAAAGGTAAATCCTGCGGTAGTAAATATTGCTACTTTCTCAACAAACAACCAGGCGCAAAACCCCTTAATGAATGATCCCTTCTTTAGGAAATTCTTTAACCAGCGTGGTCGGAATATGCCTGAGATGCAAAAGCCCCGTAAAAGAAGACAAAGCGCAGGTTCAGGTGTAATTGTTGATGCTGCTGATGGGATAATTATGACTAATTATCATGTAGTTAAAAGTTCTGATGAAGTTCGAGTATCGTTAGTTGATGGTCGAGAATTTACCGCTGAGATTAAAGGTGTTGATCCTGAGCTAGACATCGCCATATTAAAAGTAGATGCAAAAAATCTTTCTGAGGTCAAGTTTGGTAACTCTAATAAGTTAGATGTAGGGGATTTTGTTGTAGCTATAGGGAATCCTTTCGGACTAGGCCAAACAGTTACGACAGGCATAGTAAGTGCTTTAGGCCGGACAGGTCTCGGAATAGAGGGCTATGAGAACTTTATTCAAACTGATGCATCAATTAATCCTGGAAATTCTGGAGGTGCACTCGTTAGCCTAAAGGGAGACCTGATAGGAATTAACACAGCAATCATTGCACCCTCAGGTGGAAATGTAGGTATTGGTTTTGCAATACCTGTAAATATGGCTAAAGCTAGTATGGATCAAATCCTTAAAACAGGTGAGGTTAAAAGAGGTCAACTTGGAATTTCTATTCAAGATATTACACCAGAATTACGTCAGGCATTTTCTTTAAAAAATGGACAGCAGGGTGTCTTAGTAACTGGTGTAGCTGAAAACTCACAAGCAGAAAAAGCTGGTTTAAAAGCAGGCGATGTGATAACTGCTATTGATGGAAGGCCAACTAGTTCAGGCGGTCAACTGAGGAGCCAAATCGGAATTAAAGAAATAGGTGATAAAGTAAAAGTTAGCTTAATTCGTGAAGGTAAAACAAAAAAAATAATAGTAGGAATTGGAGAACAACAAACTTCTTCTGTTGATGGAAAAATTCCCCCTCTTCTTGAGGGCATCACGCTTGAAAAGAGCTCAAAAGGTAGCGGTCTGGTCGTTACAGATTTACAGCCTAATTCACCAGCTGCCTACACTGGATTGAGACCCGGAGACCTTATAGTTGGGGTTAATAGAAAAAGAGTGCAAGATTTAAGTGACTTCTACGATGCAATTAAATTGAGCGAAAGATCAATACTGCTTCAGATTAGTCGCAATGGTCGGCCAATGTATTTGGTTGTTCGTTAGCTAAAGTTTGATGCTAAAAACCCCTAGACTATGTTTTTAGCAACAGCAGCATATAGCGGATCACCAAATTCTGGGGAGCAGTCAATGAGCTTTATGTCTCTAAAGCATTTGGTGTCAACCAGAAATGATTTGACTAAATAGGCTCGTTGTTCTTCATCTAACTGAAGCCACACAGAGGTTGCCTTTGAATTAAAAAACCTATTTGAAAAAGATATAACCAATGGCGCACCTTTTTTTAAAACTCTACCCAAATCTTTCAAAACAGACAAAGGGTCAGTTAAATAGTCAATGGAAACGCAAATCACCGCTGCGTCGAACCGGTTGTCTTCAAAAGGTAGGATAGGATCGGTATTTAGGTTATGAACAGTCCATTCATTTAGCTGTTTATTGTGAAACATCTCTCTTTCATTCATACCTAAACCTGTTATAGAGCTATATGTATTTTCATCTGGAAAATGTGAAAAAAAACTACTCATAAGATCTAAGATATGGCCAGTTTTTGGAAGATATTCTCGGTAGAGATCTGTGACAGCATCTATTGCGCCAAAGTCTATATGCGCAACAAATCTAGGTATTTTATAAAAATTTTCATCAGGTTGTTCATCTATACGCTTAAAGGCGTCATCCGGAAGCTTAAATGATATTTTTTTATCGAAATCCATAATAGTAAGAGTAAATAATTTAAGAAGATTTTACAAAGAAAATTTATCTTTTAAAACGACCAACTATTTAAGACAAGATCACTTCCGCATATTTTGGGATGCAAAGCCTGTGAGCAAACAAACTAATCAATTTAGATTGTAATTTATCCATACATTCATATAGTGTGTTTATCCAAATTAAAAATGAAGAACAAAATATGAGTAAAGATAAATCACGAAAAAATTCACAAAAAATAGTAGACGGACCAACACAGGCTCCAAGTCGCTCTATGCTCAGAGCGGTAGGATTTAGTGATGATGATTTTAAAAAATCACAGGTGGGTATTGCCTCAACTTGGTCAATGGTGACCCCTTGCAACATGCATATTAATACTCTAGCAGATGAAGTAAGTAAAGGTGTGGATAATGCTGGAGCCAAAAGTGTGATTTATAATACTATCACTATGTCTGATGGCATCTCTATGGGTACAGAGGGTATGAAGTATTCTTTAGTATCACGTGAAGTTATTTGCGATTCTATAGAGGCAGTTTCGGCTGGCATGGGACATGACGGCATTATTGCTATTGGTGGCTGCGATAAAAATATGCCTGGTTGTTTGATGGGCCTAGCGCGTTTGAACCGTCCTTCAATCTTTGTATATGGTGGGACGATTTTACCTGGAGAGAACCATACGGATATTGTCTCTGTATTTGAAGCTGTAGGTAGTCATGCGAATGGTGATATTCCTATAACACAGCTGGAGCATATTGAAAAAACGGCGATCCCGGGTCCTGGGTCTTGCGGCGGCATGTATACGGCAAATACACTAGCCTCAGCGATTGAGGCTTTGGGCATGAGTATGCCAAATAGTTCCGCACAAAATGCTGTTTCAAGCAACAAAAAACAAGACTGTATCGATGCAGGAAAAGCTGTTGTTTACTTGCTTGAAAACGATATTAAGCCATCTGATATTATGACAAAAAAGGCATTTGAAAATGCAATTACGCTTATTATCACCTTAGGAGGCTCTACTAATGCAGTGCTGCACTTAATAGCAATGGCAGACACTATCGGGGTTGAGGTGACACTGGAGGATTTCGTTCGTATCGGTGAAAAAACACCAGTGATTGCCGATTTGCGTCCAAGCGGACAATACCTGATGTCAGAATTAATTGAAATCGGCGGCATTCAGCCATTGATGAAGCGTTTGTTGGATGCTGGAATGCTGCACGGAGATTGTATGACAGTTACAGGAAAAACAATGGCCGAAAACTTGGCTGGGGTAACCGATTACCCTCAAGGACAAAATATTATTTTACCTTTTGATAAGCCAATTAAAAAAGATAGTCACTTAGTGATACTTAGCGGCAATTTGGCTCCCGAAGGCGCAGTTTCGAAAATCACAGGAAAAGAAGGCTTAAGTTTTACTGGCACAGCTAAAGTATATGACTCTGAGGAGCAGGGCTTTTCAGCTATTATCCAAGGCAAGGTGGTATCTGGGGACGTAGTTGTTATTCGTTACGAAGGTCCCAGAGGTGGTCCTGGTATGCGAGAAATGTTAAGTCCTACCTCTGCAATCATGGGCAAAGGGCTGGGCAATGATGTCGCACTTATTACTGATGGACGTTTTTCAGGAGGGAGTAGGGGATTCGTGGTAGGTCACATCACACCTGAAGCATATGAAGGAGGGGCTATTGCGCTGGTAGAAAATGGCGATAATATTACAATTGATGCTGAAAATAGTGAGATTACACTTGATATCAGTGATGCAGAAATGGCTAAGAGAAAGAGTAACTGGAAAAGGCCTGCGCCAAGATATACAAGAGGATTACTAGCAAAATATGCGAAAACAGTAAGCTCTGCTTCCACTGGAGCAGTGACTGATAAGCCTGATTAATCTGTCAAAGGTTCTTCACATAATGAATATACAGTTGCCAAAACAAATAAATTTCATTTAGTTTAAGTATTATTATTACAAAAAAAGAATAGGATTAAGAAATGGATTCTAAGCAATGAAATTACTAAGCAAGTTATACCGACTTTGGTATGGAGGATTCAGGCGTAATGTTTTTCGAATCATTGATAGGGATGGGCTGAAATATCTCCTAAACTATAGGAACAGCGTTGATCGCAAGATTATTACTGAAGGCGGTTACGAAAAAGAACAGCTCGATTACTTTTTGAATCTAATCAATAAGGCTGGATGTACGATATTTTTTGATGTTGGAGCTAACATTGGATTGTACTCACTTAATGTTTCCAGCTTGCAGTCCATTGAAAAGATTATTGCTTTTGAGCCAGTATCTTCTAATGTTTGCCAGTTGAGCGCAAACTTACTGCTAAACAATCTTCATAATTTTGTTGAAGTCAAAATTATTGGACTGAGTGACGAAAGTGGCGAAGTCGCTTTTATGGAAAATACAGGGAACAGTACTGGACGTTCACGAATTAAGGCGACTGATTTTTCTACTAATGTTCAATCTAATAAAAGAAAATTTAAAGAGACTAAAATTCATGTTGCTAGGCTAGACAACATTATCGAAGGAGTAATGGGCAGCTTTATCGCAATTAAAATAGATATTGAGGGACATGAACTTCAGGCTTTGCATGGTATGCGAGATATGCTTTGTAACAACAAATGTATTTTACAGGTTGAGTCTTATAATCCAGAGCCTATTATTAGTTTCCTTGAATCTCTAGGCTACCCTCTAATTAACAAAATAGGTGAGGATGGTTACTACTGTAATTTTCTCAACCAATGAGCCCTCAATTATTTAAAGATTAAACTGATTAATTTTAATACTTAAGAAAAGTGACTTTTTGAGATAAGCTAGAAGGTAAAAGATAAATAACAGATAGAAAAAACTAATAACATGAATGATTTTCGTTGATTTTTTATTACAGTGAGCTTCAATTTTTAATTTGCAGGCGTCTTATGAGACCACAAAACGCTACTTAATGAAGCCCTTATGCACTGGGTTTTAGGTATATTGGTGGAGGCGGCGGGAATTGATTGGTGGAGGCGGCGGGAATTGAACCCGCGTCCGTCAGTCCTCTGCCGATGGCTCTACATGCTTAGTTCAGTCATTATTTTAATAATATACAGCCCGACTGGCAGGGCAGGTAGATCACGATTCTGGTAAGTTTTTAGCGAATCCGCCCCAGACAAGCCTCATCACGATCTTATGAGTATGACACCTGATAGTCCCGAGAGACTCTGGACGCATAAGCACGGCTCCAGTCAGATGGCTCCCTACCGTTTCTTAGGCGGCGAGTGCGTAGTTGTCGTCGTTGGCAACTAATAATTTGCGACTTTGGATTAACGAGATTGGTCACCATCTCGGCATGCACCACAGGTTTTGTAACCGACGTCGAATCCAGAACGCCCCCATAATATGACAGTTTAACACACTAAAAAGCGGCACAGCATAAATAACCAGATAAAAAAATATATGGACCCACAAAAAATTATGATGATATGACCTAAATTGATAACTGGAACGCCTCAATTTTTTTGGTATATTAGGTATTATGCCGCATAATTTTTTGCTTTTGACGTTGCCAGTCATGATCTTTTTCAGAGGCTCTTTTATCATATGACTGCTTGCCTTTCGCTAATGCGATCTCGCACTTTATAATATGCTCTTTCCAATAAATTGATAAGGCGATACACGTGTGACCTTTTTGGTTAACGCCATTAAATAGTTTGGATAACTCTTTTTTGTTTAACAAAAGTTTTTTATTTCTTCCAGGATTCACGACATAATGGGTTGAGGCAGTATTCAATGGGGCTATATGGGTACCCATTAAAAAGGCCTCGCCATT
>ERZ802830.3247-NODE-3247-length-14014-cov-10.8564_pt1 | contig 14014 bp, 15 predicted proteins | sample MGYA00345654_ERZ802830 | MGnify/ENA primary metagenome ERZ802830 (study PRJEB30503, sample SAMEA104212375) | marine metagenome | biome: Westerlies Biome; feature: [SRF] surface water layer (ENVO:00010504) within the epipelagic zone...; material: water... | reverse complement strand
CTGATTTGTGATGATTCAATTGAAAACTTAAGATAGCCTCTATTTCTGTAAAATGATTCAAGTGTTTCGATGTCACCTTTTAACTTTTCTCTAGAATATTGATTATCATTTGCAAGAAATGAAAAAAAGGATCCTTCTGATAGTTCAAAGCCATCGATTAATTCTTCATTTGTGTATATTTCGTTCCCTATAATATTGATCTTTTTTATAGTTGCGCTCTTTCCTTCGTCTACTTCGATATTAATCTCAATTCTATTCCTTGGCTTAATAACCTCTTCAATTTCTACACCAGCACCATATCTTCCGTTCGAAGCATAAGATCGAACTAATTCAGATTTAACTTTTTCTAATGTGGATCTCTTATATACTTCACCTTCTTTTATACCCACACCATCAAGACTTTCCATTAGTTGTTCGGTTTTTAGTGCTTTATTACCAGATATATCTATTGCAGATATAGAGGGTCTTTCGGTCACTGTTATTATCAGAGTATTTCCATCTTTACCAATTTGAATATCATCAAATTGTTCTGTGGAGAATAAAGATTTCACAATATCATTTGATTTTCTAGAATCTATCTTGTCGCCAACACTAATTGGAATAACATTAAAAATACTACCTGTGGAAACTCTTTGAAGACCGATTATTCTTATATCACTTACTAAGAACTCATCAAAAGCCAAAAGTTGAGTGCTTAATAGCAAAGATATTAGGACTAGCTTTATTTGCTTCACTTATATGACCTAAATGAATCTCGAGACATCATTAAACACAGCAAAAATCATTAACATCATTACAAGCACGGCCCCACCTGTATAAATAAAGTTTTCAACTTTTTCAGGTAACGGCTTGCCCCTGATAGCCTCTACAGCTAACAATGTTAATTGCCCTCCATCAAGTACAGGTATAGGTAGTAAATTTAAAACAGCTAGACTTATGCTTAAAAGAGCCATTAAATACATAAATGGGAGAAAACCAGCTTGTGCAGTATTTCCTGCCATTTGAGCAATCCCAATTGGCCCGCTTAAGTTTTCAGTTCCCATATTACCAGTTAACATTTTCCCAATAAATTGCAGTGTTTTAACACTTAAATTATATGTTTCGTATACTCCCTTTGAAAAAGACTGTCCAAAACTTCTTGAAGTTCCAAAAGAAACTCCCAAAACACCGACCATTTCTTCATTGTTTAATTGAGAGCCTATTGATATGGGCAAATAAAGTATCTCACCCTCTCTATTTATTTTAAATTCTAAATCAGTTTCAGGATTATCAGAAACCACTGCTCGAATATCATTTGCAAAACTAATATTGCTGCTACCAATTTTTAAGACTATATCATTTGATTTAAGGCCGCCTTGATCGGCAGCACCGCCAGATAAAACTTTTCCTATTATTGGCATCATCATATAAGAAATATCAATGCCCATATATTCAGCAGGACTCTTTTGAGATTCAGATGTTGGTAAAAAGTCTACAACACTTACTTTAATATTTAATGGCTTTTCGATAGTTGATCTAGAAACTAAAAAATTTAATTCTCCAGAAAAACCAGCATAACTTAGTAGTTCAAGATTAATATCTTTAGCATCTTTCACAGTTGTATTATTTATTGAAAGAATCTTATCATTAGGTTCAAAAGATGAATTGCTTGTGTATGAAATACCTTGGTTAGCGCTATCAACAACTGGAACTGTTTGTGGATCAATAGTATTTAAAAAAATTGTCGTAAAAATAAATATTGAAAGTAGGAAATTTGCTAACGGGCCTGCGAACATTATTGATGCTCTTTGCCATTTGGGTTTTGAGTCAAAAGTATTCTTTAATTGTTCAGCTGACAAGCCTTTTACAGATTCTGGTTCAAGTTCAATCAATTTATTTGTGATCATTGATACATAGCCGCCAAGTGGAACAGCCGATAAAGCAAATTCGGTACCGTGTTTGTCATACTTTTTATAAAATACTGGGCCCATGCCAATAGAAAACCTTTGAACATGAACATTGCACATTCTTGCAACTATAAAATGTCCAAATTCATGAATTGTTACAAGAACACCAAGTAAGACAGCGAATGCTAATAGATAAGGTATTAAAGACATAATATAACCCCAAGAATCAGTTCTATATGCATAGTAGGATCCTATAATGGATATCGCTATAAAGATTTTTAATTTTGTATTCATATCAATTAGTGATGGATTTTACCACCTTCTTCGCCTCAATGCGTGTCTGCATATCAATATCATTAATAGATTCAATTGATAAATCATTAGACACATTCTTATTGTCAAAAGTTCTATAAATAACCTCATAAATCTTATCAAAATTTATTTTTCCATTTATAAAGCTCTCCACTGCAATTTCATTTGCTGCATTAAATACAGCTCCATAATTACTTCCTTTGTTACATATTTCACGGGCAATATTTTGGATGTCTATCCTGTCGGGTGGAAATTCCTGAAATGATAAATTTAAAGATGTAAAATCTAAGGAATGGAAATCAATTGGAAGTCTATTTTCATTGGACATAGCATGAGCAATTGGAACTCTCATATCTGGTGAGCTCATCTGACAAATACTAGATCCATCTATGTAAGTTACTATTGAATGAATAATGCTTTGTGGATGAACAACTAAGTCGAAATAATTTTCATCAAGGTTGAAAAGATATTTTGCTTCAATAAGTTCTAGACATTTATTGACAAGAGTAGCTGAATCAATGGTTACTTTGTTTCCCATTTTCCAATTAGGATGGGCTAATGCCTCATTAACAGTTACATTCTTTAATTCAGAAATTGACCTATTTAAGAAAGGTCCGCCTGAAGCGGTAATAATGACTTTTTTAACATCTTCTGTACCTTTTTCGCCATTTAAACACTGGAAGATTGCATTATGTTCACTATCTATTGGAATTATTTCAGTTTTGTTTTCTTTGGCAATTGGTAAAATCAAATCACCTCCGGCAACAACACTTTCTTTATTTGCTAATAATATTTTCTTTCCTGAACTAGCTGCCATGTATGCGGCCTTTAAACCAGCAAAACCTGAAATAGCGCATACAATAATATCAACTTCTTTATGATTTATAAGATCTTCAAGTTCAGATGGAGTATTTATATATGAACAAGTATCAAAAAATTTCTCTTCTTGAAAGCAACTTACATTTTCTATATGAACATATGAAGGAGAAAACTGTTCAATGATCTCTGTTCCTTTTGAGATATTTGTATTAAAAGAAATTCCCATGAGGTTTAACTCGTCTTGATTTTGTTTTATTACACTTAAAACACTTTTGCCAATACTTCCAGTTGCGCCAAGTAATAAAATGTTTTTCATACTACTAAGATTGTTAAAATTAATATGATAGGCGTTGCTAGAAGATGGGAATCCAATCTATCTAACGCTCCTCCATGGCCTGGCAATAATGTTCCAGTATCTTTTATATTGTTTTCCCTTTTGTGAAAACTGATTATAAGGTCGCCAATAAATGCCAATATACCACCAAGAATAAAAATTAATATAAGCAAGAGGCTTGAATTAAACATATTGCTAATAATAAATCCGAGTGCTGCACTTCCAATCAACCCACCAACCAAGCCTTCCCATGTCTTGTTAGGACTGATATTTGGAGTTATAAAATGCTTTCCGATATTTGAGCCTGTAACATATGCAAAAGTATCAAAAATAGATGTGTTAAGTATTACTATTAGGAAAATAGAATAAGCTGATAGCGGTAATTCTATAGAGCTACTAAATAAAATATCTCCTATAATTAGATTTATTAAAAGCCAAAAATATCCAAAAATTAAGTTAAATCCCCAGAATATAGGATGTCTAAATTTATTTTTTAACCATTCATAATAAGCTAGAGCGCAAACCAAGGTGATTATCAAAAAAAAGAAGAAGAAGTTTTGAAGGTATATAATCAAAACAATTGGTGCAACAATAGCCAATGCTGTAAATGCTCTTTTTATAAGATTCTTGTTATATTCTTTTTCCAAATCTTCTACTCACGTTTTTAAAATTATCTAAACATTGTACAAAATCTTCTTTTGTAAAATCTGGCCAAAACTTATCAATAAACATAATCTCTGCATATGCGATTTGATATAAAAGAAAGTTGCTAATTCTTTTGTCTCCTCCAGTCCTGATTAGTAAATCGATTTCATTTACCGGTACAGATGAAAATTCATTAATAGATTCTTCATTAAGCTCTTCCAATTTTATTTTTCCTTGAGAAAATTCTTTTGAAACCTTTATGACCATATCAAGAATATCTTGTTGTCCTCCATATCCTAAAGCTACATTAAGATCTAATTGAGTATCCACACAAAGGGTTTCATTTTCAGCAAAAGATATTTTATCTTGTATTTTTTTTCCAAAGTCATTTGTGTGACCAAAGAATTTTAGTTTAACTTTTTGTTCTTTAAGGTCCGGCACCTGTTCATTAATTGCTTCAATGACTAGGCTCTTAATAGCATTGATTTCTGTCTTAGGTCTTTTCCAGTTCTCAGAACTAAATGCATACAATGTAAGTGATTGGATGCCTTGCTTTACAGACTCTTCAACAATTTTTTTTACGACACTAACACCTTTTTTATGACCTTGGCTTATATTCAATGCATTTTTTATGGCCCATCTGCCGTTGCCATCCATAATTATTCCAATATTTTTAGGATGCTTTTTGTTTTTGTTTTGGCTATTGGCCATTTGGATCTCTAGATTTCTAATAAATCTGATTCTTTATTCTTTAACTCTGTATCAACTATTAAAATATATTTGTCAGTTTCTTTTTGAATAAGGTCTTCTATTCTTCTTTGCTCATCTTCAGATATTTCAGATGCTTGCTGCTTATCTTTAGCTGATTGATTGGCATCCCTTCTCACATTCCTAATCGATACCCTTGAATTTTCTGCCTCTGCCTTTGCTTGTTTAATATAATCTTGTCTAGTTTCCTCAGTTAAAGCTGGCATAGTTAATCTTATAAGATCAGAGCTTGTACTCGGATTTAGACCAAGATCTGAACTCAATATTGCCTTCTCTATTTCTGGTATTAGATTCTTATCCCATGGAGATATAACTAATGATCTACCTTCTTCAACACTAATATTACTGGTTTGATTAATTGGAGTCATATTTCCATAATAGTCTACTTTTATGTCATCTAAAATTGCAGGATTTGCTCTGCCTGTTCTAATCTTATTAAAAGCATTTCTTAGGGCAGATACTGATTTATCCATTTTATCTGAAACATCATTAATTAAACTTTGCATATTAACTTATAAGTGTACCTATTTTTTCACCACAAATAATATCTTTTAAGGCATCCTTTTTACTCACCTTAAAAACATTTATAGGTAATTGATGATCTCTGGCAAGCGTCAGAGCAGTTGCATCCATAACTTTAAGGTTTTTTGAAATAGCTTCATCAAATGTTAGAGAATCAAAAAATTTTGCATCTTTATTTGTTTCTGGATCTGAATCATAAACGCCCTCTACTCTAGTTGCCTTCAACATTAGATCAGATTGTGTTTCAATTGCTCTTAAACAACCTGCGGTATCTGTTGTAAAAAAGGGGTTGCCTGTTCCTGCAGTAAAGATAACAACGTATCCATCACTTAAGAGTTGAATAGCTAATCTTCTATCATAATGTTCAACAATTCCTGACATTGATATTGCAGACATTACTCTTGTTTTAATACCGGCTCTTTCAAGAGCATCCCTTAAAGCAATACCATTCATTACGGTCGCTAACATTCCCATATGGTCCCCAGCAACTCTATCCATTCCAGCTTTATTTAACTTCTCACCTCTAAAAAGATTGCCGCCTCCAATTACTATGCCAATTTCTGCACCAATGTTTACACATGATTCTACAGAAGCCGCCATATCATTGAGTACCAAAGGATCAATACCGTGATCATCTTTTCCAGCAACTGATTCCCCGCTAAATTTAACAAGAACTCTCTTATGCTTTAATACAGACATATTTTATTTTAATTGCTCAGCAACCTCTTCAGCAAAATCTTTTACTTCAACTTCAATGCCCTCTCCAACTTTTAACCTAGAAAAAGTCACTATGTTAGAGTCATGTTGAGAAAGATAATCACTTACAGTTAGGTCTGGGTCCTTCACAAAATTTTGAGATAACAAAGAAACCTCAGATAAGAACCTCTTGATTTTGCCATCAATCATTTTAGCCATTATTTCTTTAGGTTTTCCGGATTCATTTGCTTGATTCTCATATATTGCTCTTTCTCTATCAAGCACATCTTTATCAATGTCATCTTCTGATAAGCATAGTGGATTAAAGGCTGAAACATGCATTGCTATGTCTTTTGCTACAACTTCATTTCCACCAGTAACCGAAACTATTGAGGCAAGTTTAGAATCAGAGTGAAGATATAGCCCGATACTCATATCTTTAGAAAACTCAACTGTACTGATTCTTCTTAGTTGAATATTTTCACCAATTGTTTGAACAAGAGATTTTCTTTCGTCTTCTAGTTCTGATTCACTTAAAGCAGAAATGTCTGTAACTTTGTTTTGTGAAATATATTCTTTTACTTTCTCTGCAAATCCTAAAAAATTTGAATCTTTTGCTGCAAAATCAGTTTCAGAATTAATTTCAACCATAGTTGCGTAATCATCACACACAGAAGTAACAAGAATTCCATCAGCTGCTACACGAGATGATTTTTTTTCTGCTTTTAATGCACTATTAGATCTTAATAAATCTAGTGCTTTTTCAACATCTCCTTCACATTCAACAAGCGCTTTTTTGCAATCCATCATTGCAACGCCAGTCATTTCTCTTAATTCTTTTACTTGTGTTGCCTTAATTTCCATAACTATTTTTCCTCTTTTTTCTCATCAACATCATCTTGTTTTTCTTCAGGTGATGAATCTTCAAGCTCTATAGAATCTTTTACATCTTCTTTTAATTCTTCAGTCTCAGGGGTATTTGCAGATTCTTTTGTTTCTGTCTCTAGCACTGTGTTAGAAGTTTCTTCTTTATCCTCTTTTTTAACAGTTTGTATTACTGGAGAATCAGATTTTGGAGCAAAACCCTTAGAAGATTCAATACCACTTGAGCAAGCATCAGCTATAACCTTAGTAATTAGTCTAATTGATCTTATGGCATCATCATTACCAGGAATGACAGTATCGATACCATCAGGATCTGAATTTGTATCAACTAATGCAATTACAGGAATTCCCATCTTTTTAGCTTCAAGGACAGCTATTTTTTCGTACTTAACATCAATTACAAACAGTGCATCTGGCAATCCTTTCATATCTTTAATACCTCCCACACTTGCTTGTAATTTTGTATACTCTTTTTGAATTTCAACTGCCTCTTTTTTTATAAGCTTTTCAATTCTTCCAGAAGAAATCATCTCCTCAATATCAATAAGTCTTCTTATAGAACCTCTTATTGTTTTCCAATTTGTTAATGTTCCACCAAGCCATCTTTTATCTACATATGGCAACCCTATTTGAGAAGCCTCCTCTTTAATAGTTTTACTTGCAGATCTTTTAGTACCAACAAACAATATTTTATTGCCTCTTGAGCAAATATCCTCAACTTTTGAGGCTGCCGCACTAAGATGTTCTTGTGTAAGCTCTAAATTGATAATGCTTATTTGTTTTCTTGTATCAAAGATATATTCATCCATCTTTGGATTCCAGAATCTTTGTTGATGACCGAAATGAACGCCTGCTTGAAGCAGGTCTTTTATTGATACTATGCTCAATTTTATTCTCCTTAGGGGTTATTCTCCAATTCATAATAAAGTTGACTTTTTTAACAAGCACCCCAACTTTAAAAAATAATGAATCTTCGTGTTAAAAGTTTGGTTATTCTATAGAAAAAATCTTCGTTTTAAAAGATTTAGATCAATTTAATAAAGCACCCCAACTTTATAAAAACAGAATCTTCGTGTTAAAAGTTTTTGTATTCTATATAAAAAAAGACTTTTTTAAAAGATTTAGATCAATTTAATATATCTTTAAATCCATATATATTTGGCTCTAATCCAACAATAATTTTTGAGGAAAATAATGCACCTTGAGCAAAAACATCTCTTGATAGTGCCTCATGCTTAAAATAGTTTGATTTGGTCTTGTTATAAAAAGTAACTTTATGAATTCCAAAAATATCCTTAACTCTTTGAGAATTTACTTCTATATTCTTTATATTCTTATTTTTGTCTATTTGCTTTATTAAATCTATTAACTCAATTGCTGTTCCTGATGGTTTATCTATCTTTTCTATATGATGTGTTTCATCTATTGCGCAATCCATTTCATCAGTTAGTTGATCTAAAAATGTTTCAATTGATTCTTTTAGGTTGTTAACACCTATACTCATATTTGCAGCTAATAAGATAGGTATTTTTGAGGATGCTTTTTTAATAATATCTAGATCATCTTTACTAAATCCAGTTGTACCAACTATAAGGGGTTTTTTATTTTTAACACATTCGTTAAGTATTTGTATGGTAGAAATTGGATTCGAGAAATCAATAACAACATCAGAATTTAAAAAATTCTCGATGACGAATTCATTGTCCTCTTTGATTGATTTAAGTACTGAACGCCCCATTTTACCTGAGGAACCATTTATATATATTTTATGCATCAATCTTTTATCTTTGATATTGCCTCAAGGAATGTATCAGTCCCAGGATAATTTTTAGATTGATTTAATGAGCTTGTAAATTCATTGAGAAGCTTTGCCTGTTTTTTATCAAGATTTGAAGGGGTTTCTACAATAACTCTGCACAAAATGTCTCCTCTTCTTCTATCTCTTACAATTGATGCCCCTTTACCTTTAATTCTAAAAACTTTTCCAGTTTGAGTATTAGGAGGTATTTTTAGGGATATCGTATTTTCAAGTGTTGGTATTTTAATGGAACCTCCCACAACTGAAATATCAAATGGTACTGGAGTTTCAATATATAAATTTCTACCATCTCTTTCAAATAAAGGACTTTCAATTACTCTTATAGCTACATATAAATCACCAGATTGACCCCCTTTCATCCATTCACCCTCTCCTGAGAGCCTTACTTTATCTCCATTATCTACACCTGCAGGAATATTAACTGACAGAGTTTTATTTTCTTTTATTGCTCCAATACCTCCACAAGTTCTGCATTTATCTTTAATAACTTGTCCAGTTCCAGAGCATACACTGCAAGTTTGTTGAACAGAAAAAAAACCTTGTTGCATTCTAACCTGACCTGTGCCATTGCAATTTGAACATGTTACAGGACTTGTGCCTTTAGCAGCACCAGTTCCATTACAGTCATGACAGACCTTATGAGAAGGTATTTTAATTTTTTTCTGAATTCCAAGAACAGCATCTTTTAATGATAATTCAAGATTATATTGAAGATCGGATCCTCTTGTTTGTCTTCTTGATTGAGAGCGAGTTCCAAAAACATCACCAAAAATGTCACCAAAAATGTCATTGATATTTACATCGTTATAACTTTGACCCCCTCCCATTCCTTCAACTCCAGAATGTCCAAATTGATCATATGCAGACTTTTTTTGTGAATCTGAAAGAACTTCATATGCCTCTGCAGCTTCTTTAAATTTTTCTGCTGCTTCTGGATTATCTGGATTTCTATCAGGATGATATTTCATAGCTTTCTTTTTGAAAGCTTTTTTTAATTCGCCAGCTGAGGTATCTCGAGAGACTTCAAGAATTTCGTAGTAGTCTCTCTTCGACATGATCTAGTCTACTTTTCTTCTTCTTTTACTTCTTCAAATTCAGCATCAACGGTGTTGTCTGATGAATCTTCATTTTCAGGATTAGATTCTGCCTGTCCTTCAGGAGCTTCTTGCTTATAGAGCTTTTGCGTTAATGGAGTTAAAACATCATTTAGACTTTTTGTTGATGATTCTATCGATTCAATATTTTCAGATGCAATGGCCTCCTCTAGAGACACGACTGCATCTTCAACTTGTTTTTTTTCATCTTCAGAAAGTTTATCTTCAGATTCTTCAATAGTTTTTCTAGTTGCATGAACTAACATGTCAGCATTATTTTTTGTTTTTACTAGTTCCTCAAATTTTTTATCATCTTCGGCATTTGCCTCTGCATCTTTAACCATTTTCTCGATATCATCATCTGACAAACCACTTGAAGCTTTAATAACAATAGATTGTTCCTTCCCTGTATTTTTATCTTTGGCAGAAACATTAAGAATTCCATTGGCATCAAGATCAAACGAAACCTCTATTTGAGGCATACCTCTAGCAGCTGGTGGTATGTCAGTTAAATTAAACTGGCCAAGCGACTTATTTTGAGCAGCCTGTGTCCTTTCACCCTGAATAACGTGCACTGTAACAGCTGTTTGATTGTCTTCTGCTGTAGAAAACACTTGAGATTTTTGAGTTGGAATTGTTGTATTTTTTTCAATTAATGGAGTTGATACTCCTCCTAGGGTTTCTATGCCAAGAGTAAGGGGTGTTACATCTAGCAATAGAACATCTGTTGTATCTCCAGATAAAACAGATCCTTGAATTGCTGCTCCAACCGCAACCGCTTCATCTGGATTGAGATCTTTCCTTGGATCTTTACCAAAAAATTCAGACACTTTCTTCTGAACAAGAGGCATTCTGGTTTGGCCGCCAACTAAAAGTATTTCGTTGATTTCAATTTTATCTAATTTTGCATCTTTTAATGCTAATTTAAGTGGCTCTAAACTTTTATCAACTAAATCTTCAACAAGAGATTCAAGTTTAGCTCTTGTTATCTTATGAACAAAATGTTTTGGTCCAGAGCTATCCGCAGTAATATATGGAAGATTAACTTCTGTTTGTTCAGAAGAAGATAACTCAATTTTTGCTTTTTCAGCAGCTTCTTTTAGTCTTTGAAGCGCTAATGGATCACTTTTTAAATCAAACCCTGATTCTTCTTTAAATTTATCAACAAAATAATCTATTAATCTAAGATCAAAATCTTCACCACCAAGAAATGTATCGCCGTTAGTTGATAGGACTTCAAATTGATGTTCTCCATCCACATCTGAAATTTCAATAATTGATATATCAAAGGTACCGCCACCTAGATCATATACAGCAACGGTAGAATCTCCTTTGCTTTTATCCAGGCCATAAGCAAGCGCTGCTGCAGTAGGCTCATTGATTATTCTTTTAACATCAAGACCTGCAATTTTTCCAGCGTCCTTTGTAGCTTGTCTTTGAGAATCATTGAAATAGGCTGGTACAGTAATGACTGCCTCCTTCACTTCATGACCTAAATAATCTTCTGCCGTCTTCTTCATTTTTTTGAGGACCTCGGCTGCTACTTGAGGCGGTGCTAATTTCTTATTTGATGCTTCGACCCATGCGTCTCCATTATCAGCTTTTATAATTTTATAAGGAACCATATCAGCATCTTTACTTACTACTTCATCATCAAATGTTCTTCCTATAAGCCTTTTGATTGCATATAACGTATTTTCAGGATTTGTGACTGCTTGTCTTTTTGCAGGCAATCCAACTAAAACTTCATCATTATCGGTATATGCGATTACAGATGGAGTAGTCCTTCCACCTTCTGCATTTTCTATAACTTTTTGTTGTTGTCCTTCAACAACAGCAACACAACTATTTGTTGTTCCTAAATCAATCCCTATTATTTTTGACATATTATTTCCTCTAATTTTTTATTACTGTTACTCTAGCTGGTCTTAAGACTCTAGAGTGAAGCTCCCAACCTCTTTGGAATATATTTCCGACAAAACCATCTTTTTTGGATTTATCTTTTTCCATTGAAACCGCTTCATGTTTTTCTGGATTAAATTGTTCATTATCCGGATAGATGGGTACCATTCCGAATTTATCAAGTGTGGATTCAAAAGATTTTAAAGTTAACTCAATGCCTTCCTTGTCTTCTTTTTTAGAATCTTTCGATAAATTAGTAAGTGCGCTTTCTAAATTATCAATTATTGGCAAGAGTTCTGAGAGTAATTTTTCAACACCATATTTATGAGCCTTTTCTACTTCTGAAAGAGTTCTTTTAATTGCATTATCAAGATCTGCGTTAGATCTTAAGAGTTGCTTTTCTAACTCTTCATGTTTATCAAATAGCTCTTCATAGGAAGGACTTCCATTTGAATCTGATTCTGATAAAGCTTCTGAAACTGTATCATCACAATCTTCATTTAATGCTTTTTCAGATGTTTTATCTTCAGTTTCATCAACAGTTGTCTTATCTTTTTTATTCATAATTAAATCCCGCTACTAATATATTGGGATTTAAAGTGTCAGTTCAAGGGTAGAACTATATAATTATTTATTTCTTTTTGACGTGTAAAACAAGATTATGATCAACTAATTGATAACCAGATTCATCAACAATTTTGTTTAATCTATTCATTAGTTCATCATCCTTAAACTCGAGGACTTTTCCAGTTTCAACATCCACCATATGCTCATGTTGTTCTTCTATGACCTCATATACCGCATGACTACCTTCAAAATGATGTTTTTTGACCATTCCAGCAGATTCGAATTGAGTTAAAACTCTATAAACAGAAGCTAGGCCAATATTTTCACCTTTAATTAGAAGCTCTTTGTAAATGTCTTCAGCACTGAAATGAGCTTCCTCTTGTATAGCTGTAGATTCAAGAATTTCCATTATTTTAATTCTTGGTAAAGTCGCTTTTAAACCAGCTTTTTTTAATTCTGTGTTCTGTTTATTCATATGGTATATAGTACATGTTTTTAATAATGATGCTAATGCTTGGCGACATAAAATTTCTAACAAAGTATAATAATTTTATATATGAAAAATAATAATAAGTATCTCCAAGTTAAATCATTTGTTTCAGTTCTTGTTTTGATTTTTTTTGTATCATGCTCATCATTAACACCATATAAGGTTCCTGTTCTTCAAGGAAATATTTTTGAAGAAGAAGATATTGAAAAATTAACAGAGGGTTTAACAAAAGACCAAGTACAGTTCATTTTTGGAACGGCTCTCGTTAAGGACCCTTTCCATCCAAACAGATGGGATTATTATTATTCAATCAAGGTTGGTACTGAGTTACTTAGTGAAAGTAAATTATCTATTTCATTTAACGATGACCAGCTTGTTGACAGTTGGGTAATTGAAAAAATAGAAGACGTGAATTAATTTTCTGTAAAAACTTCCAATCTCTTTATAAATGCTCCCATAGCTCCTTCAATAAACATATTAATAGCATGATCTGGTAATAAATTATCTAATAAGAAAGGAAGTTCAAACTCTGCATCAAATCTTATTTCAGTAAGATCTTTTTCTTTGTTATTTAAAGTCCACTCTCCATTAAAATATTCAAAAGGGCCTTCTATTTGTTGAATTTTAATAGAGTTATCTTTTAAAATATTTTTTGATTTAATAGAATAATTCTTTAACATAAAATCAAATTTGAGCTCTCCAATCTCAAAATCATTATTTTTCTCTATTAGATCAGCGCTCGTGCATCCAGGAATGAAATTTACATAATTTTTAAAGTTAGCAATTTCTTTATATGTTAAATCTTTCTCAACCGATATAAGCCTTGTGAGTGTGAAGTTTCTTCTCACTTTATAGAACTTGAGATATAAATATTAATGCAACACTTGTTGGTGCAATAAATTTAATAAAGAATCTCCATAACTTATATATAACAGGATTTACGTAACCAATTTCATTAATAATCAGATCTTTTTTTACAAACCAGCCGACAAAAATTGCAATCATCATTCCGCCTAATGGAAGTAATATCTGGTTAGCTATGAAATCCATAGAATCTAAGAAATTTCTACCTGGTGTCAGGTTAAAATCTGACAATACATTAAAACTTAAGGCAGTTCCTAGTCCAAGTAACCATGCAAAAAAGGAAATTGCAAAAGCGGAATTCTTTCGAGATAAATAACCCTCTTCTGATAAGTATGCAACACCTGGCTCCAATAAAGATATTGACGAACTTAAGGCAGCAATGGATAGAAGAACAAAAAAGACAGGTCCAAT